>Ga0214544_1000843_pt1 | contig 60208 bp, 54 predicted proteins | sample CNSS3metaG_FD_160074 | JGI IMG/M metagenome (GOLD analysis project Ga0214544, IMG submission 160074) | Root nodule microbial communities from cowpea collected in UCLA plant growth center, Los Angeles, California, USA - CNSS3 | ecosystem: Host-associated > Plants > Roots > Nodule | place: USA... | reverse complement strand
TTTTGTGTTCTATCTAAATTATTTTCGTGCATGATGGAATATCTATGCGTTTTGGGTGGTATCTAATCATTGGAAAGTGTTTTGGAACCCTAGACATGGATAGAACAACCTAAAGGTTTGGTTCTAGACATAGACCAAAGCTTTTGGTCATTCTAGACATCGTTTTTAATGTGTCTTTTGTGTTTAAACATCTAAGGAATTAGTATTTTTACATAAAAGTTCAAAACATACCCCTAAGGGATTAGGGATTGCATACCTTTGATGTCAATGCTTGAGTAGATGAGAGATATATATTGTGAGATGCTTGCTTAGAGTTTTGGTCATGAATTCCAACCCCAATGAGTCTTTGCCTTGGTATTTTATCACTTTAAAGTTTAGAAATCTTTATGTTTTCACTTGTTTCGAATTACTCTATGGTTATATTCAACGCTTAAATTAGTAAGTACACCTAGTTAACTAAACAAACGCAATTCCCGTGAGAAAACGATACTTGAACATACCATTTTTATTACTTGCACGACTTGGTACTCTTGCCAAAGTCTTAACAGTAAGTGTAGTTTGTTGACTTCTAATTATAATCTATTATTTTAAGGTACAACAATGAATTTTGTTTCTATTGCAGGCATCATTGGCAACTAGTTGTGATTTCCATGAAGGACAACATTGTTGTGTGGCTTTTTTCCTTGCACAAGCCTCCTCCTAACCATCTCAGACAAGTTATAGATTGGTAAGAACCTCAATTTTATGAACTTTCTTTCTTATATAATTTTATCTTAACACCTTACCTTTTTCATAGTTCAATCGCTGGACATAGCATGTTGTTAGGGAAATCAACTGCTATGACAAAAAGGCTAGCATGATTGGGCCTCCAGGTTTGCTATTTTGGTCTATAGTATTATAATTATTCAATTTCTTTTCTTCATCAATTACTTATAAATGTGCATTCATTGTGTGTAATTTACAAACCGGCTCATATGAGAGCGGTTACTATGTAATGCAATGGATATCAACCATTGTACGTGCTCGTAACACAAGTGGTTGGGAAATGGTAATAATTTCACTATATCAAATACTTATATGCAATTTTGTCTTAGTTTATATACTAATTTAAATTATTCTCTTGTGTGCAGAGATTTGGTACCAGTACATCAATTCCCGTCAAGTCCATCAAATATTTAAGGATAGCTTTGGCAAAGTACATTATACAAATGTGCAATAGTACTTAGTATATTTGTTTATGGAAGCATATGATATTGTAATGAGTGCTACAATATGAATAGTATTTAAGTATTGTAATGAGTCCATCAATTGTATTTAAGTATTAAATGTGCGAGATTTGAATGAAATAGGACCATAATTAAAAAAAATACCTTTATGCCTCGGTTGTAACCAAAACCGAGGCAAAAGATTATTCAAATTTGTATTTTTTTTAAATGGTCATATGCCTCGGTTGAAACAAACCCGAGGCAGTAAATGTAGCTTTCTGTCGTGGTTAAAACAGACCCGAGGCAGAAAGTATATTAAATTTTCTTTTATTTTTTGAATTTTTGATACCCATTAAGTCTCGATTAGACGAAAACCGAGGAAATAAATATTAAATATGCCTCGAGTTTGTAACTGAGGCATAAAGTACTACCTTTTTACCTCGGTTGCGGATCCGAAGCCAAAAGCTGGAAATCACCATTGTCATTTCCCTTCCCTGCACTAGTGATTTTATGCTCACTATTGGATTTTTTTTTCTATACAATCACTAGCTAATTGTATAATTTATTTATAGCATGAGAAAAGTACTTTTGTGTCAATAAGCCATTAAAACAAAAAGAAAATATTGATATTAATACTACCATAAAGAACTACCTGAGAAGCTGTTGTTTGTCAAGTCCAAAATAGTGAGAGAATTTGAACCAGTTAGAGGAAAGATACTACCACTGAACTTGGTATTGGAAAAGTTTATGATTTTAAGGTTTCTAAGAAGAGAGAGTGAATCAGGTAGTAGTCTTCAAAGGAGTTGTTATAAAGGGTAATGGTTCTAAGTTGTGAAAGGTAATTGAATGTGGGGGTAATGGAACCTAACAACTTGTTATTTGCTAATGCCAATAACTAAATAATAGAAAATGGATAATTTAGTATAAATTAATTATAATTTAAATTAAGAATATGAGGGTAATGATACTAACCACTTGTATTTAGGGATGTCAAAAATATCCGTACCCGTGGGTATCCGCGGATAAAACCTGCAATGGATAAGAAATGAATATTAAAAATGGATACCCGCTACCCGTGAGTACGGGTATTTTTGATACCCACATGTTAACGGGGCGGGTACGGGTATCATAGTATCCGTATCCGTGGATACCCGTACCCGCTAAACTTTAATTCACAAAAATACCCTTATATATATATATATATATATATATATATATATATATATATATATATATATATATATATATATTAGTAAAAAACATTTTGTCCTAATTTTTTATAAGTTGCACATCTTGTCTTCTGTCTTCATTCTTCCAACTTCTTTCAAGTACATCCCTTAACATTTTTTTCTTCTCCTTCTTTGAAATTGGGCATATACATCAAACCATATATAGATAGTGACGTTTATGGTATGCTTGTTGTCAAATGATGGAATCAAAATAAGAATATTTGGCACGTGACAATTGAGGTTTATTATTTGATTATTTTTCAGGAATCAATCGGAGAAAGTGGACTTGTTGATCAAAACACTAATTAAAGAATTTCCATCATGTTGAATGTCATTTTATATTTACTTATATAATTATTTGGACTTGAGTTAGTTTAAAATTTATTTAAGATTTATGACAGTGATGTATTTTATTTTATTTTATTTGAATTTATGATTAAATATTTATTTTTTAAATAATTTTGTAAATACCCGTGGGTACCCGTGGATATCCGCGGGTATGAAAAAAATAGACGGGTACCCGCATAACGGATACCCGACAAATATGGGTACGGGTACATGGCAGATATTTATCTAGCGGGTAGGGTACGAAGGAACTACTACCCTTACCCTACCCGCTCCGTTTACATCCCTACTTGTATTTGCTTTAGAGAAATTGTTAAGCACCGGTAAAGAAAACATGTTGAGTGCAGTCTGGGAACATTGCTACAATATCCTCTTTTTACCTACTCACTTCCCAACTACATATCAGCACATTTTTATTCAACAAATTGAGTGCAGTCTAGAAACATATGCAACTGGACCCACCCACCGTTACTCCCATTCTCTCATTTTCCATGTCCGCCCACCAACTTACCCATCTACACTTCATTTTTTCTTTATCAGGATTTTGTCATGCAGTGTTCTGTTTAGATAAATGAAATCTGAAGGTTCATAGAAGTAAGTAGTTGGCTAATTTTGTATGCTTCTAACTCCAATTAAATAAAGATTTGGACAAGTATTTTCATTGTGTTGTAGACTTTTGGACTCAAATAAGTACATGTCTTGTGTTTAAACAAAGATAAAAACAGGTGTTGCTTTAAGATACAGATCAATAGTATAGAAAGTAGACTTTCAATTCAATCCTCCCGTGTAATGCTATCGTGATAGCAACAACTAATATAAGCAACGAGAATGATAACAACATGGTGATTTCTTCTTCATATGTTTACGGAATTAATATTGCGAAACGGTTTCTACACTTATATTTGTTTACTTTTAAAATTGGTGCTCAAACCATCATCCACTTATTTTGGATTTACCTGGTCACAAAATATTACTCAATATTAAAATATTTTCCTTTAGATTTTTCATAACTTTTCAATCATAAGGTCCAGGTTGCTTTACCTATATTATTCTTATATTCTTTCTTTAAAATATTTATAAAAAGAACTTGTTCAAACATTCCAACCTCAAAAAAAATCTCATAGGTGACTTATTGCATTTGAATTAATCCATTGTATATTTTGACATCAAACCTGAGTATAAATGAGAAAGAAGTACAAAAATACATATAAACATTTATGAATTTATTATAATAATTATCCTATATAAATTTGGATAAGTCATTGTGAGGGTAGCATTGTCAATGTTTCCATAGTTTCATTTTCATTATTTACACCATTGTTATAATTGTAATTAGTACATTGTCATTATTATCTTATTATTGTTCTTATAAAAAAATATCACCAATTACTATACTGTCATTATTTCAACTTATTAATATTTAGTGTTTATCAAGTTGCACAATAAACATCATATATGATTACGGTTTATCTTGAATTGTTATGTTACTCCTTTTTTCATGTTCTATCATATTATTTTATAGTGTTGTCATTATTCTATAGTATTGTGTCATATCATGTCATTAAAATATCACGTCTATCACTTAACTATACAAATTTTTGAGTATTAGTAAGTAGAAAATAGTTGCAAAAGGTATATGAATTTTGTTGATCAATTTAACTTTTTTTCTTAAAATTTAATTTAGATGTGAAGGGGAATTTTATAGTTTCTTAATCTCTGTTTATTTGTTATATTGTTGCAACAAAGGTTTCGAAACTTCCGGTGTCTATTTGTTGTTGATATGAGGCCATGTGTACTTATTCATTTAGGGGAAGATTAAAGTACAAGGTTAGCGAACCTATTCTTCTCAGCTTGCTTATTTAGAAAATTGGAAAATAATCCTTCTAATTTATTTCTATCTTTGTTAAATAATCATACTAGGATAAGTAAGATTGGTCTTTTTTGAAACTTAATTTATTTTATTTTAAGTGAATTTCTTAAGTTATTGTTCTTATAATTAAAGAATGAAAACTAAACATTCCTATTATCATATTTCATGATTTGATTGATGATATTCCATCTGTAGCTAGTTTCACTTCTTTATCTTTTCTAGAATGTGTTACCATTTTCGTGTAAGAGTTAAATGTGGGAGGGGTTAGGTATTCAATTTGTTTTAATTGCTAGCTTAATTGAAATAATTATTGTTTTAATGTATCACACCAGTGACAAGTCATGAGACCTAATAGAACATGGATGTTACAAAGAAAGGATCGATCTAGCATGATAAGTGGAGAATTTAGAGATGGAGTTGATGATTTCATTCGAATAGCTATTAGATACCCAACAATTCCAAATGTAACAAGACGCATTCCTTGTCCTTGTATAAGGTGTAGAAATCGTTATTGGGAGACATCATTTAATGTGGAGAAACATTTGTATCATCATGGATTTGTTGCTGGTTATGTAAATTGGACTCTTCATGGTGAGAAGAAATGGGAAGATAGCTCATCAAAATCTTTCATCCAAGATTCTATTGATGAGAGCAAAAGGCCATATGTAGATATGATTATTGATGCTTCTTTGGGTAGAATCAATTCTGAAGTGGAAGAAGATCCAAATCCTTCAACTGCAAAGTTTTACAACTTATTAAGGGATGTTGATGAACCTTTATGGGATGGTTGCAAAAAACATTCAAAATTGTCAGCTACAACACAACTTTTAAACTTGAAGTCAAAGTTTACCATGAGTGTAAATTGTTATGATCGAATGATTTCTATAATTAAAAACATGCTTCTAGAGTGAGAAAGGTTGCCTGAAAATTTGTATAGATCAAAGAAAATGGTTAGTGAGTTGGGATTAGGATACGAGAAGATAGATGCATGTCCTAATGATTGCATGTTGTATTACAAGGAAAATAGTTACAAGAATGTTTGTTCAGTCTGTAAAGAACCACGATTTAAGCCGAAGACATCTACAAATAAGAAGGATGTTCATTGCTCTATATTGAGATATTTCCCCTTGTTCCAAGACTTCAACGCCTATACATGTCTATGAATACTTCAAAATACATGTGTTGGCATGTAGATAGAGTATGTCAAGATGAATCAGTGATGACACATCCATCTGATGCAGAGGCTTGGAAGCAATTTAATCATACACATCCTACATTCTCACAAGATTCTCGGAATGTTAGGCTTGGGCTTTGCACATATGGTTTTAATCCATTTAGCAATACAGGTACCCCATATTCATGTTGGCCTGTTTTTGTCACACTATATAATCTTCCACCAAGTATGTGTATGAAAAAGGAATACATATTTCTTACACTTGTGATTCTTGGACCAAAGTCACCTGGTAAAAGTTTAGATGTGTATCTCCGAACTCTAGTTGATGAATTAAAGATGTTATGGGATATTGGGGTAAACACTTTTGATTCTTGGAAAAAACAAAATTTCATTATGAAAGCAGCATTGTTGTGGACAATAAGTGATTTTTCAGCATATGGAATGTTGTCCGGGTGGAGCACTCATGGGAGACTTGCTTGTCCATATTGTATGGAGAATAGTAAATCATTTGGTTTGATGTATGGTAGGAAGCCTTGTTGGTTTGTTTGTCATTCGTCATGATCGATACTCTTTTAAAAAGTCTGTAGTAGAAAACTCTACCTCCAGAACACTTGAGTGGTATAAATATCTTAAACAGAGATAATCAACTTCAAGAAATTAACTTTGGCTTGAAATCAACCAAGATAAAGCAGCCTGGCTTTGGTAGAACTCATAATTGGGTAAAGAAAAGCATATTTTAGGAATTGCCTTATTGTTCCACCAATCTAATTCGACATAATTTGGATGCTATGCATGTTGAAAAGAATGTGTTTGAGAATGTGCTCAACACTGTTATGGACATAAAGGACAAGACAAAAGACAATGCAAATGCAAGACAAGATTTGAAGTTGATATGCAACCGTCCTAGGTTATAGTTAATAGTTGAGAATGAAAAGTATGAAAAACCAAAGGCAACATATGCCTTGAATTTGGATCAAAGAAAGGTGTGTGGACAGATAAAACAACTGAAGAATCACGATTGCATTAATCTAGATAAAGGAAAAATATACGGAATGAAGAGTCACGATTGTCATGTTTTTATGCAAAGACTTATTCCTTTGGCATTTCATGACATGTTGCCAAGGCCAATATGGAAAGTTTTAACTGAATTGAGTTTGTTCTTCAAAGAGATTTGTGCAATTGGAAACGTATTTCTATCATGGACAATGTCAGACTTTCCATTATTGAAATAATTTGCAAGCTTGAGAAGATTTTTCCACCAGCATTTTTTGACTCAATGGAACATTTGGTAATACATCTCCCATATGAAGTTAAGGTTGGAGGACCTGTGTAATATAGATGGATGTATCCATTTGAGAGATGTTTGTTGTACTTGAAAAGGAAGGTTCGAAATAAGGTAAAAGTTGAAGGATCTATTTGTGAAACATATATTTTGGAAGAAATTTCTAACTTTGCTTCTTTATATTTTGATCCAAGCATTCAAACAAGGTACACTAATGTTCCTCGTAATGATGATGGTGGTGAACAAAAAATGGATGATAAGTTGTTTATTTTTAAACATCCATGTCGCCCTATTGGCAAAATGATAGAGGTCGTACCCCACCAAATTAAAACAGATAAAATGCAGTATATGAAAGTGAACCAAGTCGTCTCCCAACGACCAATATTTTTGTCCAAAACTTCAAATTTCCAGATTCAAACACAACACAATAACACAAGGGGGGGTTGGCAGACAAATTCAAAATGCTAATCAACAGATTAAATTGAATGTGACAGTGATTAAAATCGTATTGACATCCTTGATTCAAACACAATTTTACTTATCATAGGCCACCAAATTAAGACCTCTGCCTTCTCTCAATCTACTAGATAATAATCCACTTAACAAAAATTACAATCCAGCTTCATTATGCAATTAAGCAATGCACACATCCTTAAATTCGTGACAGCCAAGCTACATACATTAAGCATGAACATAACTTAACCCAAACACATGCAATTACTCTATAAATTAAGCACAAACAAATTCATCACATGCATTCCAAAATTTAGAATAAAGAGACATGGAAGATTTCACAAAACAAGCACAACCTCAAAGCTTAATTGCATTTTTCATCAAAGAGTCAATACACGAATTTAGCTAGACATGGAAAATGGAGCACACAAACTCTTCAAATCTGGAATCACAAAAACAGAATCAAAAACCCTAACTTTAAACTCTCCAAACGTGATTTCAACATCAAAAGACGAATTTAAGAGTTTCAATTGAATGGAAAACGATGCAATGGTATAAAAACAGAAAACCCCATCAATGGGTGTTGTTCCAAATCAATAAAGTCTACAAAACGAGATGCCCAATCTACCAAATGTATTCAAAACGTAAATCCCACAATGGGTGTTGTCAAATGTGCATACAAATGCCAAAAATTAATGCAAAATCATAAAAAACGAGTGGAACACCTCCATAGACACCCACCAAAGCTTGGAGAATGAAAATGGAGGTTGGGGAAGAGTAGAGAAGAAGAGTATGCGGCTGGTGCATGGAAAAGAGACCTCATTTCGTGGTCACATCCAATCTGCCACTCATATTTACAAAATTGCCCTCTACCACTCAGAAATACAAAAATGTCACTACTAAGCCTCAAATGTTGCCCCATTCACTCAAATGACATGGAAATGACGTGGAAATGATGTGGCAATTCTCTTTAACTGAATATTAATGTCCAAGCTCCAAAATTGCTTCACCCAAATACCTAAAAATAATTAAAAAAAAATTAGGCTAAATAATGTGAAATTAGTCCAAATTCGGAACAGTGGCCCAATAAAGCCCAACAGATGAAAACACACTAAAGATGAACAATTAAGCACTGAACAACTGTCAAATGGGTACACAAAGGATAGTGGAATGGAGGAAAATAATGACTCATCACAAAGGTCAACATAGATTCTTAACAGATGAAGAACTTCAGATTGTTGAGACATATATCTTAGTGAATTGTAAAAATCAGAATCATATCTTCAGTAAGTTTTCTTTTAATTTATATGTTTATGCATTTTATAATTATATTAGTTATGTCATTAATTAGCGTATTGTTAGACAATTCGAGGATTCACTAAAGGAAAGAAATCTGAATATATCTGAGTATGAAATACTCATAGCTCGAGAAAGAGTTTTTAGTAGATGGTTGAAACATCAAGTAAGTAGTCTCTCCCATACTCTTTATAATGTACAATTTAATATTAATTAGTTATAATAATGTGTTTTCACTTTTACAATCATTCATAGGTTAGTTCAGGTTATGTCTATGATAAAAAGATTCAAGAGATAGGTTATGGCCCATTGAAGGTTGTGACTTCTTATAATGGTTTGATTGTTAATGGATATAGATTCCATACAAAGGATTATGGACGTAATAAATCCACCATGAATAGTGGGATCTGTGTTCGAGGAAACATATATGGTGAAAATGATTTGGACTATTATGGTATTATTGAGGAGATATTAGAATTATCATATGTTGGATTTGAAAACAAAGTGGTTATTCTACATTATTTATGTTAGCTGGACAAAACTCAACAAGTCTATTATACAAAGTATCCTCAAAGTGGGAGTAAAAATAATATTGATGCAATTTGCTAGGGATTAGCTAGAGATAAATTATTCAATTGGCGAGGGATTAACTAGGGTTTAGTTAGGGATACTTTTGCTAGGGATTAGCGAGGTAATAGCTACAACCAGTTTGCTAGGGATTAGCTAGGTATTAGCTACAACCAGTTTGTTAGGGATTAGCTACAACCTGTTTGTTAGGGATTAGCTACACCTTCTTTACTAGGGATTAGCTAGGGATTAGTTACAACCTGTTTGCTAAGGATTAGCTACACCTACTTTGCTAGGGATTAGCTACACCTCCTTTGCTAGGGATTAACTAAGGATTAGCTACAACTACTTTGCTAGGGATTAACTAGGGCTTAGCTACAACCTGTTTGCTAGGGATTAACTAGAGATTAGCTACACATACTTTGCTAGGGATTACCTAAGGATTAGCTAGAACCAATTTTCTAGGGATTAGCTAAGGATTAGTTAGGGATTAGCGACAAAGTGGTTCTCTAGCTACTTAGCTACCTATATTTTAGCTACGCCATAATGTCTTTGCTATTTCCTCGCTAATTCTTCGCTAAATTGTGGGGGATTAGCTAGGGATTATTCCCTCGCTAATATGTAACATTCTTGTAGTGGCAAAGGTAATCCTAAGAGGTTTACTTCCATACATCATGAATCAAACTCTTCTAATTTTACCTGTTATAACTGTGGAAAACAAGGACATATCAAAATTGAATGTCCAAATGCTAATAAAGAAAAGGAGAAGGAAAAAGGTGAAGAAGCCAAAGGAAAGACGTGCATACATTACAAGGGAGGACAATGATGATTCAACAACAAGTAGCTCCTCACAAGATGAGAGTGAAGAAGCCAACTTATGCCTCATGGCTGGTTATGAGTCATCCTCCTCAAGCCAAGTAAGTTCTTTAGATAAAAAATGACTATAATCAATTTTTGCATGATTTTGAAGAGTTTCATAATGAAGCAAACAATATTTCTGCATTAAACAATCGATTGAAAGGCTTAAACAACTGGTTGGAAAATAGAGTCAATCACTTGGAAAAAGAAACAGGTGATTTAAAAACTGATTTTGAACATTTGGAAATGATTTACAGTAATTCAACCAATTGTTTTAGAAATCAACTGGTTGGAAAACCCTATGAAAACTGCACAATTTTGAAAAATCAAGTGAAATACCTTATAAAGACTTGTGCAAGGTTCACAAGAGGTGAAGCAAACTTAGAGGTTGTTCTTGATTCTCAAAATTGTGTGTTTGGCAAAGCTGGACTTGGTTACAATCCTTCTTTTCAAAAGAAAACCAAGAAGTTATCTAGTTTCCTTTCAAAAAGTAAGCTAAATGACATGTCATTCATTTCATGCAACTATTGTATGCAAAAAGGTCATGTTATTAAGAATTGTCATGCTAGAAAATATGGTGTTCCTAAAAGGGTTATGAAATGGATCCCAAAAGGATCAAGAAAGGCTTAATCATGTTGGACCCAACCTATCAAAGGGTACCATGTAATGTATATTTGTTTTGCATGTTATCAAAAGTGAAAAGAAAGACTTGTGGTACCTTTGACCAACTTAGTGACAAAGGTTTTAAAGTTGTGCTTGAACCAAATCATTGTCTTATCTATGATGCATGTGGCAGTATTGTATTGATAGGAAAAAGAGTCAACAATATATACTTGCTTGATTTGCATTATGCATCTTTCAGCATATACATTGTTTGCTTACAAAAGAGGTATTTTTCTAAGCTATGCTACACAAAGTCATGCATATAGAGTCTATAATAAGAGATTGATGACTATTGAAGAGTCTATGCATGTTGTATTTGATGAAACTAACCCAAAGTTGCAAGATCAAGTGCCAAAAAATGAAGATGAAGAAGATCTACTACAGGAGCAGATTTTTGCTGTAGAAAAGCCCTCTGCTATAGGAAATCAATCGGCTGAAAAGGAAAAACAACCGATTGAAAAAGGTGCAGACAACAACTTGCCCAAGGATTGGATCCAGCCTAGAGGTTTATCAAAGGGCAACATCATATGTGATATCAAATAGGGAGTATCTACTAGACATAGAATTGTATTTCGTGAACATGTTGCTTTTGTATCTCAAATTGAACCTAAAAATGTGAATGATGCTTTGAATGATAGTAAATGGATTGTTGTTATGCAAGATGAACTCAATCAATTCACAAGAAATGATGGGTGGTTTCTAGTACCTAAAACTGATGATATGAATATAATTGGAACTAAATGGGTTTTTAGAAACAAAAATGAATGAAGATGGTAATATTGTAAGGAACAAAGCTAGACTAGTTGCTAAAGGTTATAATCAAGAAGAAAACATTGACTTTGATGAAACTTATACACCTGTAGCTAGGCTAGAAGCTGTGAGATTACTCTTAGCATATGCTTGCATGTGTAACTTTAAATTGCATCAAATGGATGTGAAAAGTGCATTCTTGAATGGTTTCCTAAATGAAGAAGTGTATGTATCACAACCTCCTGGATTTGAGGATCATCTCTATCTTAACCATGTTTTCAAATTGAAAAAGGCCTTATATGGTTTGAAATAAGCACCACGATAGTGATATGAAAGGCTAAACAATTTTCTCTTATCAAAAGGTTATGCTAGAGGTGTAATGGATAAAACACTCTTCATTAGAAAACATGAAAATGATGTTATACTTGTTCAAGTGTATGTTGATGATATCATCTTTGGTTCAAATAACAACACATTGTATGAAGAGTTTGTTGCAGCTTTGTAGGGAGAATTTGAGATGTCCATGATGGGTGAGCTTACCTACTTTCTTTGCAAGTCAAGCAACTCAAGCATGACACCTTTTTAAACCAATCAAAATATTGTTTTGACTTGTTGAAAAATTTCAAAATGGAGGATTGCAAGGAAACTGCCACTCCAATTGCAACAAATTGCCTTTTGGATGCAGATGAGGCTGGCCAACCAGTGGATTCAACCAAATAGGCTAGATATTCATATGCTTATGTGCTAGGTTCCAAGCAAATCCAAAGGAATCACACTTTAAAGCTACAAAACGGATTCTAAGGTGCCTTAAAGAAACAACCAATGTTGGTTTATGATATCCATGTGATTCTAACATAAAGCTTAGTGGCTTTTCATATTCATATTATGCAGGGTGCAAATTGGATAGGAAAAGCACAAGTGGCACTTGCCATTTGCTTGGCTCAAGTCTAATCTCATGAAATAGCAAAAAAGCAAGCATGTGTGGCACTCTCCACTGCTGAAGCTAAGTATATTACTGTTGGACATGGCTGTAAAAAAATCATATTGTTGAAGCATCAAATTTTGGACTATGGTGTAAGGCTAAGCAAGGTACCTTTGTATTGTGATAATACTAGTGTCATCAACTTAACCAAGAATCTAATACAACATTATAAAACCAAACGTATAGAGATTAGGCATCATTTCATTCATGATCATGTTCAAAAGGGAGATTGTGAAATTCAATTTGTTAAAACTGAACATCAATTGGCTTATTTGTCAACCTGTTGATTCTATTTTTCAACATGTTTATTTCACTTAAACTACCACTGAATGATGAAAAATTGATCTGCTATGGTTTTTAATATGCTATTTTCATAATTCATTATGTTGATTTCATTAAAACTAAATCTGGAAAAATGAAGTCCATTTTTACGATTTTCAATCGATTGATTTTCAAAACCAGTCACCTGATTTCACTTAACCAGATTCTGGTTTTAATCTCTGATGCTCTGATGTTGTTTTAATCGAATGATTCTGCTTTTCAACGTGTTAATTTTACTTAAACTGTGCATTTACTCACGAATTGAATTGTAAACCTGACCCAGTCAAAGAAAGCATCTTCTTGTCAAGTACTATCTGCTCCTAATAGTTATTTCATCAGTCATGTGTTGCTTTGTAACTATGCATGATTTGTTTGACCAAAAAGCGTGTGTAGTGTACAATTCCAATGTGCATGCAACTCACATGATATGAATTGATTGATTCACTCGTAAAAACACATTGGAATCACCATGAATGTGTGAGATACTGTTTTAGACTGCATTAATCTGGTTTGGGCCAAAAATGAATTAATTAGGAAAATCTACACCATTTAATCGATTATTTCTGAAAATCAGCCTATTCAATTATAAATACTGCATTTGTATTACTGCATTTGCATCATACTTCTCTTAGAAACAACCATACCCACACTCATCATGCCTCGTCATCAACAAAGAGCCATTCAATCTGATGATGAGCACTACACTCCTCCTACCCTAAGGTCTCCAAATCACAAAAATCATGGGAGAATTGAAGCATGGTTTGAGGATCATGAGGACAACATTCAAGTGTTCCTCATTGAGATGAACAGAAAGCAAATTAGCATTCCTTAGGTGCTGAGATATTCGTGGCTAGGGCTAAAGGCTTTGACAGCCTATTTCAACAACTTAACATTAAAGGTTGAAGTCCTTCCTTGAACTTTCAGGGAAAATCAATCCAGACTTGGTGATGGTTTTTTTCACCAACTTCGAGTTCAAAAATGACATACTGTTGTCAAGCATCAAAGGAATCCGCATGGAGATCAACAAAAAGGCTTGGAAAGATTTGGTTGGACTCAAATCAAGGGGTGTGCAAGTGAGGAAAGGTGAAATTGGGGCTTTCCAGAATTCAACAAGGTCCAATACTATAGCTGTAAGACCCGTGAAATTTAATTAATTAAATAATTAAATAATTAATAAAGGCGGGTAGTGGGAGCCTTTACGGCATTTAATACTGACATGTATGACGTGGAAAAGTAGTAACTCAAGTGGTTAAGAGTACTTTATTATATGAGAGGACTTGGGTTCAAGTCTTATGTATATTGGTGTAGCGCCTGGCGGTGGTGTTTGACCGCCAGGAGATAGCTACAAAACGAATAGAGTATTGAAGTGTGTGGCGCTTGGCGGTAAGGGTTCTCCCGCCAGGCAATACTTGCTGAAACAGTAGCATTAGAGGCGCTTGGCACCTAGCGGCACGTGTCCCCCGCCAAGCGGTTGGAAGTGACAACGCCTGGCGGTATGTGTCCCCCACCAGGCGATTCTATTGCAGTAGTATTGATGTTTCACTATGGATGTGCATGGTCTACAAGGCATTGGTGATACCTTAAAGGTCGGCTTGCTGGTGTTCCTTGAGTTGTGGCTCAGAATAGGGGTTAAGCACGTGGCATTCCTTCATTTGGGCTCGGAATGGCATCCCTCGAGTTGTGGCTCAGGATGGCGGATGAACACGAGGAACTCTTGAGTTGTGGCATGGGTTGGCGAGTGTTGTCGGTGTGAGTGTGCTGGTTGTGGCCAGTACGGATGGGTCTAGATAGATTGCCCTCCTCAATGATTAATTGACGAGTTTAGTAGTCTTAGGATGTTACGACCTCTGTTCGTATTTGGGAACTCCACCTGGCGTTGCGGTGTGTGGTCCGTAGCATGGTTTCCCGCACGTGTTATATTTGTTGTGGGTGATCGGTATGGCAGCAAGACACCTAAAGGTACTCACTAAAAGATGTAGAACTCAAATATCATGGTGGTAGCCATATGATGCGATATCAAAGGATAGATAACCTTTGGTGTGATTGTATGATTGGTAATTTGTGCCATATATATATATATATATATATATGTTTATTTTGTTAGCTCACCCTATCTGCTTGTGTTTGGCGATGATCATGTACGCGGTAAACGGGAGCAGATGATGTTGCAGGTGGTTCTAGTGAGGCTTAGTAGTAGAGCGGGGAAAACTCATGGGAACAGTTTTATAGATTTTTATCATTTGTGGTTTTGGAATTAAGATGTAATCCATTATGAGACTGTTTTGGTATTTTATTGAATTTTGAGAAGATTTGAACTTAGAGTTATCTTTATTATGAAATAAATTATATGAAATTTCCCACGTTTTTGGGAAATGGATTTATAATTATTTAAATCCGTAATATCCGGTCGGGATGCTACATTTGGTATTAGAGTAATGGTTTTCAAAATATTTTTGGGCCTTGGAGACTGAGCTTGACGCGTTTCGATTGTAACTTGTGTGTTATGGTTAAGTTCTAATGCGTAACTCTATATGTCTAAGCTTAGTAACAGTGTCCTTGTCGAGTTTTGTTGAGCAGAGAAGGAATGTTGCTTGTGAGGCTTAGGAAAAAGTGACGCTCTTCCCGGGTTTTGGTGAACATGTAAGTGTGGGGCCCTTGTCGGGTTTTGTTGAACAGACATGAGTTATGTTGGTGAGGTTCAACGAAAACAACACTTCTACCGGGTTTTGGTGAACAGGTAGGGGGTGGACTCTTGCTGGGTTTTGTTGAGCAGACAAGAGTTATTGCTTGCGAATCTTAGTAGAAGCAACGCTCTTATTGGGTTTTGGTGAGCAGGTAAGAGTGGTACTGTTGCTGGGTTTTGGTGAGCAGGCAAAGGTAATTGCTTATAAGACCTAAGGAAAGTAATGCTCTTACCGGGTTTTGGCGAGCAGGTAAAGGGTATTACTTGTCTTTCCCGATGCGTTGGAGTGCAAGGGGAGAGGTTTTTTCCAAGAAGCGTTGGTGCGCAGGAAAGGAACTTGTGAACTAGAAGTATTAAGAACAGAAAATGTCTTGGTAGAGTGATGAGGGTCCACACTCATGACTATATTTGAGATAATTTCCTTTCTTAATTCTAAAAGTTTTGGTAAAAGAGAAAGGTGATAGGATGAGTTGTCTTTTATACTTTTCTTGTTATGTTTGCGTTTTTGTGATCTATGTGTGTCATCTATAATGGTTGACTATAGAATCAAGGTCAAACTTGATCTGTTTGTTTTGCAAGAGTTGGGTAGGGATTTTGAGAAAATCTCTTGATCGAAGATGCGGGTACGCATAAGGATATCTCGGTGGGCAAGGATAGCTAAATTGGTTTGATGAGCCTAAGAGCGACGTCAGGACCCAAAAGCAATGCGTTAGGCAAGGGGATCTTCAAGAATGAGTTCTTGGGACTAATACCTCAAGTTTTTGCAAGAGGAATTGAATTCAAGGGTTAGAATAAGGAGAGGTGCTCAAACGTCTATTGGTGTCACGAAGTTGGGAAGTTAAATTGGCACTACACCCTAGCATAGGTCTAAAGTCGGAGGTAGTAAGTGGTGGAAAGTATGAAGCGAAGGTTAAAACAAAAGGGTAGAGACCAAGAGGGATAATCTCAAGTTAAAGGTAAGTTGAGGCAGAGCTCGGATGATTAAATCAAAACGAGAAGACCAAGCTGGTGGTGAGAATACAATGTGTTCAAGGTTTTATATGTGGGTAACTCATATGAGGTAGTTGAAATTTGCCAACAAGGACCGCGATTAAGGTCAAAAGTAGAAGGGACGTCATAACGGGGGTGGCTCGCAAGAGAGAGAAGTTTGATTTGGGACATGAGATGAACAAATTGCCGTATCAGAAGAAGAGCTTCAACGTAAGTTGTTCTTAAGGGAAGTGGGATGATAAATGGTGATGGACTGATTGAAGCAAACAAGCACATTCAAGGATACAAGGTATAAAAGTAGTACCTGAGATGTGAATTTTGTGTTAATGGAGATCGTATACCTTGGGTTTTTCCCGTAAGGGATTTGGGTTCTGATAGTCTGCAGAGGGAGTTGGTAGTGAGAGGTTGGTTTTTTTCAACTATAGTTATGGCCAAGGGAGAAGTATTCTCATATGGTGGTCTACTGGGGATCAAAGGATTCAACCTCGATATTAATTGGAATCGACTCCTTTGTAAGATTAGGGCATAAACGCAAGGAAATTTTTTTATTCCCTGCTTTCCTTCCCTGAGCGAAGGGATACCCACAAAGTGGCGTAGATGACAAAAAGGAGATAAATCGACCGTGGAGTACAATTTGTTTATCAAGAGGAAAGAAAGGGGCAGAACATCATAGAAATCCAAGTCGGCTAATAAGGATGGATGACATATAACGGCAAGGGATTGCAGTTGTGAAAGATCTCTTAGACGCGTTTTCGGAGCAGGTGCTAGAATTTCCATCTATGAGTGATGGGGTTCACTATAATGTTGATGTGTGAATCAAAACCAAGAGAAATTGTCTTTAATGGGATAGTTTCTACTGAGGGTGTTAAATTAAAGAAGCATGTGGAGTTATAGGAGAGGTAGCGGTGTAGACTCAGTGAAGGCATTGGTGATAAATCTTACAAGGCATTGGTGATACTTTAAAGGTCGGCTTGCTGGTGTTCCTTGAGTTGTGGCTCGGAGCGTATCCCTTGAGTTGTGGCTTAGGATAAGGGTTAAGGACGTGTCATTCCTTGAGTTGTGCCTCGGAATGACATCCCTCGAGTTATGGCTCGGGATGACGGATGAACACAAGGAACTCTTGAGTTGTGGCTCGGGTTAGCGAATGTTGCTGGTGTGAGTGTGTTGGTTGTGGCCAGTACGGATGGGTCCAGATAGATTGCCCTCCTCAACGATTAACTGACGATTTTGGCAGTCTTAGGACGTTATGACCTCTGTTCTTATTTGAGAACTCTACCTGGCGTTGCAGTGTGTGATCTGTAGCATGGTTTCCCGCACGTGCTCTATTGATTGTGGCCGATAGGTATGGCAGCAAGACACCTAGATGTACTCACTAGAAGATGTAGAACAAGAATAACATGGTAGTCGCTATGTGTGTGTGTGTGTTTATTTTGTTAGCTCACCCTATCTGCTTGTGTTTGGTGATGATCGCGTACTCGATACACGGGAGCAGATGATGTTGCAGGTGGATCTGGTGAGGCTTAGCAGCGGAGCGGGGAAAACTCATGGGAACAATTATATAGATTTTTATCATTTATGGTTTTGGAATAAAGATGTAATCTATTATGAGACTGTTTTGGTATTTTATTGAATTTTGAGAAGCTTTGAACTTAGAGTTATCTTTATTATGAAATAAATTATATGGAATTTCCTGCATTTTTGGGAAATGGATTTATAATAAATGTGATTTTATTTTCTTATTTTATATTATTATTTAAACTCGTAATATCCGGTCGGGATGTTACAATGGCCAATGCTTGAGGAATCCAGTTGGTGAGATCAAGCACTTCCATGTTGGTGGTCTCAAGGTGGATCAATGGTTGCTTGGCATGATTGTCAAAAAAAATCCTTATTCCACGTGGTAGCAACCGTTAAACATTGAATGAGGGAAATTTCATACTCATGTACTGCATCCAACATAACATTCAAGTGGATTGGATCTATGTGTTTCATGATCATATGCTCAAGACCAAGAGGTCACGGATTTTAGGCTGCCATATGTGGTTTTGGTGTGAAAGTTTTCATTGAATACTTTGTAATTGATGTAGAGGATGAACTGGAAAAGTCAACTGGACTGCTGAACCATACCTCGAACCAAAATTTGCACAAAATAGGCTTTCTCAAGGTGGGAAATGCATGGACAATTGTTGGTGTTGTAGTTGGTGGTGCACATGATTATGAAGTTGCCCCAAGTGGTGCAAATAAAGAGGAAGAACCAACTGTCGGACCCATGGACTTAATTCCCTACAACCCTCCAGAGGACAAATGCCTTGTGTACTCATATTTTGAGAGGATGGTGTTGAACCAGCTGCATGAACTCAATGTGTCCCAACATGCACATCACAACTATTGCAATAAGAGATTCAATGCATTGGATGGCCAAATCCATGATATCCATGACATGCTGAACTCATTCTAGACCAAAAATGATCCTCAGGATGATTGAGTGTGTTAGCTTTTTAGGGTTATGCATTGCATCCATGTGTTTCTGATTTTTTAGTTTGAGTTCTGTCAGTTTCAGTTGGTTGTTTTTATTTTCAGTCGGCTGATTATATCAGCTTTATACTTTTTATTCTCTGTTTCAATTTTTGTTGGCTGTATTATGTTCAATTATTAATGAAAGGATATGCAATGTTTGTTGTCTTTATGTATTTGTTCTGTTTGATGAATCCAAAGGGGAAGAAAATTGATAAATAGCAAATTGATCAAATTGGACTAAAATAGAAGCATTAAAGCATTAATATTGGAATTAAAATCAAATCTAAATTTGAACCAATATTATTGATAGGGGGAGCATGTGCAATATTTGTTTGCTTGCTAGCTTGTGTGTATTGCTACTATAAATGTTTTTCAGGTTCACAAGTTTCAAGCTTAGGTGTCATTGATCAACTTGATGGTATCCAACCAATGGAAGAAATTTGCAATGGAAGATAGAAGAAGATAGATAGAAGAAGATAGAGGTTGGCTTCATCAAATAAGGGGGAGAATGTTGACATGTGAAGCCAAGGTGGTATGCTTCTTGAGGATTTCATGAAGATTTAATGAAGCCCTTTTGAACTATGTTGAAGCCATTACCATTGGAATGAAGCCTACATTGATGAAGGAAAGGAGATTTGATGATATCCATGTTGATCAAGGCTAGAACGTTTGCTCTCCACATGGTTACATCATTAGAAAGTGTATTTGATGTTTGTAATTCATATTGTAGACCTTGTAGCATTAATTAGATGTATTTGGTCTTTGGTGTGTCTTTAATCTGGTGAATGGTTTTTCAACAGGTTAAAATGTCTCTTTTAGTCTGTTGAATGGTTTTTCAACAAGTTAAAAGGTTGGCTACATTATTCTTAAATTACAACAAATTCAACCAGTTGATTTATTTTTTAATCGACTGATTTCACTTAAGTCAAGTGAAATCAACCAATTGATTTGGAAATCAACCTGTTGAATTTCGTAACAGTTTGACTATAAGAGCTGTGATTTTTAGCGCGAAATTGTTCTGGAAACTCGTGGAAACTCTCTCCTTCGTGGTCATACAGTTTGCAACAATTTAAGATTAATCTTGGATCAATTCTTGGAGTGACAACTTGGATATAGCTCAGGTTTGAGTGAACCAGAATAAAAATCTCGGGGTCTCATCTCTTTTCTAACCTTTCTCTCTTGCATATTCATTTAAAGTCTAAAGAACTTGTGTTTTAATCATCTTTTTCATGTTCTTGCGTGTTTTCATGACATCTGCAGCATTGAGCATGTTTGCATAATCATTTAGAACCTGTCTTGATCATTCTTGTGCACTATTCTTAGTTTAAAACTTGAATCTGCATTTATGCATTTTTCCCAGTATTTCAGTCAATTATTTTTCTGTTTTAATCGGTTGATTATACTAGAACAAAATTTATTTAGTAGATTGAAAGTGTGCAGTTCAGTAGATTTTGCATCCTAACTTGGTGATCTAATTAATTCAATTAAAGGTGCTTTTTAGCTTTCAAAGATAGCCTAAATTTTTTGCATTTCAACCATTTCAAAACTAACAAGAATGAGAGAGAATCATTCCATTTGTGAGTTTCCGCTGCATTTCTGAGACGATCCTCCATGGATTGTTTGGTGGGACACCGATTGGAGCTATCTTGTAGCGAATCCACGACAGAGCGTCGTCATCAAGTATAATCACCTTTTTTAGTGCATCGATTTTCCAATTGCTTACCTTGAGGCATTACCATATTTACTTCTAGTTAAATATCTGTTTTGTAGGATGAGATCTTCCTCCGCTCCTAAGCACTACAAAGCAATTGTGGGGAAATCTTCCCGCGGCCAAAAGCAAAAGGAGAAGTTCTATTCCCATCGCTTCGTCACCAAGGACCATGAAAAGAATTTTACCTTGGTTCAGAACCTAAGGCTTTTGATGGAGAAACTACTTGGCCTTTTACTTAGAGAAGTCCTCGAGTTTTTGGAAGAATATCGCTGGAGAAGGTGGAATAATTTGGGGTTGTATCCAGCTCCTACGAACATAGCTATAGTGAAGGAGTTCTATGCCAATGCGAAAAAGATACATGATGAAGAACCTTACCTAAGCTATGTTCGAGGAAGACGCGTTCCCTTTTATGCGGATTTTCTTATTAAGTGTTCAAGGGGTTGACTCTTAATAAGGAAATTTAGGCTCATTCTACTAAGAAATTAGGGTTTGAGTAGACATGTGGATTGACATTAGCATATTGATGTAGAGGATGTGAAATTGTATCTGCATAAGAGTGAAATAGGTGAATTCTAACCCCGACAATATCAATTCATATCATTTCTAATCTCTTCCATTCACTAAGTGCCTTTAACTTCCAAAGTTCATCTTGAATCATTTATGCACAAATTTACTTTCTTACATGAAACTCAAAATAATGGATTCATTCTTTAGTTTAAATTAGTTATTAATTGCACTATTGATTAGTATTACATGAGTCTCTTGGGAAACGATATCCCGATCTTACCGGTTACTACTTGCGTGACTTGGTACGCTTGCCGGAGGCTTAACAACCGCCAAGCACTAGCGTAGAGGAAGTGGCTTTATGTAGTTGTGTTAAGCAGTAGGGGTTTGAGAATTTTGTTGGGCCACTTGTGATCATGAAAAAGGGACTTGTGCACTACAAGAAATATTGGGATTATAGACGGATATGTTTCGACGGATACTGATCCATCGGTAAATTATCAATACCGACGGATTTGCCGACGAACGATAAACTGATGGCAAGGAAGGAATTGAGAGGTATGGACCGACGAAATCATCCGTCAGTAATGTCCATAGTAAACTGGTCTGCCATTTACCGACGGATGGGGTGCTATTTCCGACGGCTGTAATCCTTCGGTAAGTAAGTAACTAATATCAGAAACCAATTTCACTTTCTTCCTCCCCTAATTTCATTTTACCCCTAAAACGCGAACGCGAGCGCCAACCAGTTACCTTGCATCGATCCAACATCGCCGACCATGCTGTCGTAGTTTAACATTGTCGGTGCATTGTCGTTGCTGCTGCCATCGACAATGCCCTCCACCATCATTGTTTTTGTGGGTTAAGGGAACACAGTGCTCTATGTAGGTTTTCTCGGTGCGTTCTCCGACCATCTCACGGTGGTTGTGGTAAGTATCACTGGCAATGGTCATTTTGGTTCTGTTATTGTTTGTCCCTCCACTAACTTTCCCATTGTGATTCTGTGATTGGTAGGGGCAGTGGTTGGATTCTCGTGTTGTCGCTATTTTGGTATGGAGCGTTTGCCAAATACCACGCTCAGTGATAGGTGAGTATTCGTTACCTTCAAACAGGTTAAATTTTGACAATTACCACTCTCGCTTATTTATAATGTTATAATTTAGATTGAAGTGGCAAGGGTAGTTGAGACACAATCCAATTTGGAGCGGCAATTGGAGTTGATAGAGACTCATCAACAGGAGGTACTTTTAAAACCAATTTATTTCTGAATTAATTGCTAGGTTTGAACCCAAATTGATTGCTTCGTTTGTTTTGGATTCCATTAAGTTGTTAAGTTGATTGATTTTGAGTTCATGTCTCATACAACCATTTGCATTTCTGAATTGATTGCTAGGTTGGAGCCTAAATTGATTGCTTTGTTTAGTTTTGGGTTCCATTAAGTTATTAAGTTGATTGATGCATTTTGTGAATGTGTTCATGTCTCATACAAGCATTGTGATTCATCTTTGGCTCTAGCTCTTTTGTCAATTAATCTGATTCATGACATTTAAAATAGAGTATTGTGTTCTTCCCCACCAATTTATGACCAAAAGCAACAAAAATCTCCACCTTGTCTCCACTTTTTGTCCACTTCATTCTTTCTTATGTTGATTACTTCCACCTGAGCCATGGATGTTGTTTCTATTTTGCCAATCAAGTCATTAGATTCCTTGATTCTTCCCACTCAGTGCTGCAACCAAATTAAAATTATAAATCTAGGACTTAACTATAAAGTACAACTAGACTAGTCAATTAAGTAAATGCAAATTAGAACTAGATTTTGGATGCAACCCTTATTATTTGTCACCTGTTTTAAGTTCAACAAGAGTGTAGGTAGATGTCCCATAGGTTCTCCCACAACTGCCATAACATTTGGAGCTCAATTGCAAAAAAGTCAATCTTTATTAACTCTCTGGTCAACTCTGATTGAAAAAGTCAACTCTGATTAAAAAAGTCAAGTTTGCATAATTTGATGAGTCTTTGGCTTATTTGCATGCATTGGTTTCTTCTAGTCACTATTTCAGTGCTAAATTTACATGTTTTGGCTGCATTAGAATCATATAACTTAAGTTAAGGTTAGTCATGTTAAATAATCAACGTAAACAAACTTGACTATGCAACCCACTAGGCTATATTTCACTTAAGCAACCTAAAATAGCAGCTCTTGCTAGAATTTTCTATGTTTTAGTCATGGGAATTTTGGTCTGTAGTGAACCAACATAGGATTGTTGATTGGTTATGATTTGTGCCAATGTAAGTATTTTGCTATCAGATTTGGTATCCCATTCAGTTGTGGTCTGCAGTAAAGGTGAGTGTCTTGTTTAGCTATCTAATTTTGGATTTTTATCTCTATTTATGCTTTGAATCTGTTTTGTGCATGGATTCACTTGATAGTAAATGAATCAATGTAGTAAATTAGAGAATGGTGACATGAGGGACACTGACTTTTAGGATTTTTTTTTCTTTTGAATGAATTGAACTTACCCATTTGGGATGTTCCTGCCACCAATATGGAGATAGCCAAAACAACAAAGACATACTAATTAAACCACACTTGACAACATATATATTGACTATTAGTGTGACAACACAACCACACTTTATGGGTCAAATTTGGTACCCATGACTTCAAATTGTTAAAACTTGAAACCAACATGAAGCTAAACACTAAACAAACATATTTGAATGATCAAAGTACTGCATGAATCAAGAAAAATAGAAAACATTCATATTGAAACTCAAAGAATGAACAAGTTATGGGAACTTAAACTAAATTAAATATTTTTTGGGGTTGTGATGATTTAAGCTTTTAATTCTAAAACTATGAATTGGAACATGTTAAAGATGATTGAAAATGGGTAAAAACAAGAAGTTATGACTGAAAACGAAATTAAAGCTTAAAAAGTACAAATGGGTTGTGAAATGGGTTTGGAGGCAAACTCAAAACCATGAATCTTGATCAATAATTTTCATCTCTTCACACCAATCAGTCTTAATAGCTGCCATATAGGATTAATGCAAATGACAAAGTCCTGAATGGTAGCTGACACTCAAATCTTTAATCTAACAACACACTTGGTAACCTAAAATGGCTAACAAAAAGTGCTTAAAATGCATACGAAGACAAAAAATGAGTTCCAAGTGCTGTAAATACCTTGAACACATTTCAATATGTTGAAATGTGTAGAATAAATAGTGAGGACACTCCAACAATGATAGGTTCACGAAATCACTATCCAAAGCCCACTTTCAAGTAAGAAAAGTAAGCCAATCATGCACATGCTTGTGTGATCAAGGGTCAAAACGTGTAGCAGTGTGCAAATGCATAATTCTACCATATAGACATGGTTAATATGATGCTAATGAGTTACTAAAATAGTGAATTTTCCTAAAGAACTAGTGGAGAATAAAAATCCCAATTCTAGGTAGTCTAGAAAACCTAAAATGAGCATATCACACTAAAAACTTGTAAAATTCTTAGAATGAGATAATTGATGGCTCAAACATGTTACAAATCACTAAACCAAGATGCTAGGATGTTTAAACCTTGAGTTAGAACTTTGATTTGAAAAGTCAACCTTTGGGTCAACTCTCCATCAAAAGTGACTTGTAGATGTGGAAATCTGAACCCATGCTGAATTTTTAAATTCAGTAACCTCTAATCACTTTTAATTTGTTTAATTTGGTTGCTAAGGTGCACCAAAGTCACACAATATAAGTTGGTGTGTTAGTTCCCTATGTACAAGAAAATAAGGCTAAACTAGGCTAACTAGTTAGTCCCAAACTAATAAAGATCATATTAAGGGTTAGTTTTTAGTAAATGGAAAGCAAAATGTAATCTAAAATGAGTCAATAACAGTAATGAAACATTACAAAACAACAAACACATATCACACTCTCATCTCAACTTTTAAAGGCTTAAAATGAGGATTTTTCTTCAAATTGAGTGTGTGGGGTTTCAAATTGGGTATGAAAATGGTTTTTTTATCCTTTGGCCATGCATAATAGGATGCAAGTGAACTTTAGAAACAAACAAATGAACAAAATATAAAGAGAATTACAAAATGACTAGTTTAAGTGTAAAATGGCTAACAAAGAGTGCCTAAAATGCATATGAACACAAAAAATGAGTTTCAAGTGTTTTAAATACCTTGAACACATTTCAATATGTTGAAATGTGTAGAATAAATAGTGAGGACCCTCCAACAATGATAGGTTCACTAAATTACTATCCAAACCCCACTTTCAAGTAAGAAAAGTAAGCCAATCATGCACATGCTTGTGTGATAAAGGGTCAAAACGTGTAGCAGTGTGCAAATGCATAATTCTACCATCTATACATGGTTAATATGATGCTAATGAGTTACTAAAACAGTGACTCCCTCTTGATGCTCAGGCTCGTCTTTAAGAGGCACAACCACCACAGCAAAACCCTACTCAACAGAACTCTACAATCCCTCAACCCCAGTCTCAGCAACAGAATAATGAAGAGGACAATAATGTAAATGAAGAATCTTCTCCTGATTATGAAGATTATTAGCTCTTCATGTCCTTAAGAAATACTTTCTTCAGCATGTACTTAATATAAACTTGTGTACAATTATGCTTACATGGTATTGATCGTGCTTATGTAGTATTTGGTAAACATATTCCTATGCTACATATTATTTTTTATGTTTTATAAAAGTGTGTCATGTGATATATATTGTGATGGAGTTTGATGATGATACAAAATTTGATACAATGGAATGCTGGATTGTTTGTGTTGGAATGCTGGATTGTATGTGTTTAAAATTTCTATATGCAGGTATTGTGGGATATTAAACTAACAAACAAACCCAAACAAAATCTAAACACTTACCGACGGATTACCGACGGCCAAATCCGTCGGAAAAATCATTCGTTCATCCACTGCCATTACTGACGGATCCATCCGTCGGCAATTACCGAAGGAAACATCCGACGGTAATTATCGACGAAGATGACTAAATGAATTTTTCGACAGAAACGACCTTTGATAATTACTGACAGAGATATCCGTCGGTAATGGCCGACAGTTTGGTCGACGGATGCTTTCTTCAAAAATTACTAGCGGACTTTCATAATTCGTCGGTAATACATTACCGACGATGTGTTTAACGACGAATTTTTTGTCGTCGAAAGACTGTCGGTAAAACATCATTACCGACGGATTTTTAGCAATACCGACGGATATTGACCGTCGGTAATGAGCTTTTTTCTTGTAGTGGTGATACATTGGATGGGATGTTAAAGGGTGAATAAGGCATGAAGTAAGGTCATGGAACAATGTTAAAGCTTATTGGGTTTTGTAAGAATGTTGATACAAAGATAGCATGGATGAGGTTTAATTAATTTAGGGTCACAGATAAGTTGCTTGGAAAATATAATTAGTACTTGGGATTTTCTGTTGTGTGGCCTAAACTGAGAGAGTAGTGATATTATGCTAGAGTATAGTTGGGATGTGGCATGGGATGAGATGGAAGTTCAGAAATGTTTGGAATGGGGGTGGAATATGAGAAGGACTGAGTGAATGTGTGGAATATGATGATTTAAAGTACTGTTGGGAGCATCTAGATATGCTTGTTATATTCAAGATGAGTATTAGTATGAATAGGAAGGTGTTTGAAACTGTGTAGGAATTGTAGAAACCAGTAAGTTTTGTTGTGCTGTTGTAGCGCCTAATAGTGAAGTTTGAACTGTCAGGCGATAGCTACAAAATCAGAGAGGGTATGGTGCGTTTGGCGCTTGGTGGAAAGTGTGATTATGCTAGGTGATACATGTGTGGACATTGGCCACTATGACGCATGGCGCTTGGCGGTGAGGGTTATCTCGCCAAGCGATACTTAAAATTCTAGAAACCTCTAAGTGTGTGGCGCTTGGCGGCTTGTGGCGCTTGGCGGCTTGTGGCGCTTGGCGGCTTGTGGCTCTTGGCGGCTTGTGGCTTTCACCAGGTGATCTGAAACTTGTTACCGCCTGACGGCGCTCAGTCAACGCCAAGCAATAATGCAAGGGTAGTGGTTTGTTTGTTTTGGATGTGCGCGATCTACAAGGCTTTAGGTGATACCTTAAGGATGGACTTTGCTAGAGCATTCCTTGAGTTGTGGCTCGGAATGACATCCCTTGAGTTGTGTCTCAGAATGGAGGGTAAACACGTGGTATTCTTGAGTTGTTGCTCGGAATTGCGGATGGTACCATTGTGAGTGTACAATTTGTGGCTCGGAGGGTCTCGACTCGATTGAGCAATCATAGGTTGTGGCTAATGATATGCTATTCTTGTGTCGAGAGTACAAATTGTTGTTTGTATTAGGAACTCCACTTGGCGTTACAGAGTGTGGTCTGTGGCATGTTTTCCCTCACGTATTTCTACCAGTTGTGGCTTGTAGATGGTGGAAAGACGAGTTGTGGCTTGTGGCAGCAAAGTTTATCTTAGGGTTATTATCTAAAGATGTAGAACGTGGATAGCATGGTGGTGGCCATTTGTTATGGAATCAAAGGATAGAGTTGTCTAATGAGTGTGTATGTATTTGAATTGTGTATATATAATTATACTATTAGTTCACCCTATCTGCTTGTGATTGGCGATGATTGTGTAATTCGTTACACGAGACTAGATGATGTTATAGGTAATGTTGGTGAGGCATAACATCGGAGCGGGGCAACATGTGGATTTTATTTTATTGTATTTTACTTTATGATGTAACTTGGATTTGATTTTATCAGTTTTTGAAGATGTAAAACTTGGAGTTTTAATTTACGATTATTATTATGACGTTTAATGGATGTTTTTAATTTTCCGCATTTTTGGGAAAGACAGTTAAATAAATGAGAGTTATTTTTTCATATTATCTTATTTTATTTTTAAATTAGTAATATCCGACCGGGATGTTACACCATCAGTCTGGGGGTTGTAATTTGAGGAAAGTTGGACTTGTACCCCTTGATTGGCCAGAAATTCTTGCCAAAAGTTGCTGATAGTAATAGAATTAAGGAAACCGTGAAATTTGAACACATGATCCATGAAGGTTTGTGCTACCTCCTTAGAAGTATAAGGTTAAGATAAGGCCATAAAATAAGCAGCCTTATTTAATTTGTCCAACACCATAAAAATAACTTGTTTTGCCTAAGAGTTAGGTAAACCTTCAATAAAATCCATGGTAAAATGTTGCGATGCTTGATTTGGAATAAGAAGAGGTTACAAAAGAACAGGAGGTGTTGAAGTTTCGTATTTGCTTCGTTGGCACACATAACATTGCAGGACAAATTGTTTAATATCCTTAATCATACCCTTCCAACAAACCACAACCTTGACCATGTACATAGTAACATTTATGCCTAAATTACCACCCACAGTTGAAGAATGTAACCATTCAAGGGTCTCTTTCCGCAAGTTGGAATCATGACCCATCACTAATTTTCCTTTTCTCTAGAGCTCCCCTTGGTGCCATTGATAAAATTTGTCGAAAGTAGGATTAGTTTGGATGTCTTGAATCACCTGTTATACATTCACATCATTAATGTAACACCCCTTTTGACATGTCACATGTAATTTAAAATTTTCAAAAAGAAACTCTAATACCATCCTATTTAGATATGAATTTTCACGAGTAATTTGCCACAAAACCACTTACCAAAATATTAATTTCAATAAAACTTTACTCACCAAAACTAAAGCACCATTAAGGTCCATATAAAACAATTCCAGCATAAGCCATTAAATAAAACGTATTACAAATCCTTGTAAAAGAGAATCAACTTCCAAAATCTTCAACTATTACATTGAAATCCAAAATAGTTCCAAAATGCCTTAAGTAAAACTTCCAAGTCCTTCCCACGAGCTCCTCACAACTATATCTTCACCAACATCTACATCAATATCCACTCCCGTATAACACAATTTATACAATCATCGTAGGTGGAAACCACAATCACAAACATGTGAGGGTGATCTAACCATGTAACACATCACATAACAATGTATATTAACATATGACTCGCCTAACATTATCATAATATAAAATAACTCATCTAAGATATCAACTATCACATGTTCTCAAAACCACAACATGGAATCATCAACATATTACCACAAAGTAATATCAAACGGTATGACATCCTCTCACAAACAACCATTCTACCTTTCTTGTGCAACAACGCCTCTTGGAAAAAAATTCATTCTCTTTCTTTCCATAGACTTGAAAGCAACAACTACACCCGTTCAACAAAGCCTTGAGTAGGAGCACTCCTTCTAAGCTTATTCCAAAGACTTATGAGAACAAAACCCTTTTACCTTGACTCAACAAAACCCCCTAGTTAAAAGAACTATCATGGCTTTACAGTTGTCAGAGATTTCATATTGTTCCATCACAACTATAGAACAACAACACACATTAATGACAAACGAGGCAATGAACATCACACAAAGCAGATTAGTGACAAGAGTGGTGTAACTGCCCTATCTCAACAACAATACACAATTCACAATCAATATAACTAAAAGGAAAAGACAACACATACACCCTTAATGTAATATAGACCAAACAACATTGTATTGGAATGAAAATTATAATCTAATTATTCTTTGAGCTAGATGCAAATGTGAGGAGTGTCGAGAGTTCAGGAATTTGAGGGAATGAGCCTTGCAAGTGCTTGCTCCTGGAATTTGGTGCAAGTCACGAGAGTGAGTGAATGCAAGGCAAAGCATGAAAGTTTGGTTCGGAAATTGTTAGTATGTGCTCGAGCATAGTAGGGATTATATGGTAAAAAGGTGGGGAAAACTGTGGTTTGAGTTGGCAACGATGTCACAAGGCAGCACGAGTGTGGCTCGAACGTGGGTGGGTGTCAACAAGGTTCGAGAGGTGAATGCATGAGTGAGGGTGGAATGAGGAAATGTGATGTGCGTTGGAGGAGGCGAGGCTGAGCTGTAGGAAAAGGTATTAGTTCGTGAGTGGTGCAAGTGAGGGATGGTTTAGGGAGGATATTGTAGGCTTGCAGTGGTGGAGGCGAGGCTTAGGGGTGGGTGTTTGATCCTACAAGTGAGGCTCAGCGGTGGAATTGGGGAGAATTTAGGTTAGGGTTATAGATTGAGAGAGATTTGAGTTAGGGTTTGAATTTGAGAGAAATTAGGAATTGAAGATTTGGCTCAATGGACTGTTCACTTAGGGTTCACAAGTTTCAGAAAAGGATTAATGGGTCACCATTATGCACGTAAGCCTAACACATTAGACTGACTTCTTGCAACAAGATCAACACTTAGCGTTATAGCACTAACGCTAAGCGGTATATTAGTAAAATGGGGAAAACATGTTTTCTAGCAGAGTGCTTAGCGCCCCAAGTCTGCCGCTAAGCGAGTGGTGCCAGTGGTAAAATTTTTGGCTAAGACTTAGCACTACAGGGCAAGGCTAAGCGTCAGAGCTGTAGTGGTTTGATTTTCTTTGTTTTTCCTCGCAACCCTTGAACCTTGGCACTCAACACTTATGCAAACATGCATTCAAACAGAAATCAAGGTAAGACTAACTTAAAACATACCCTAAAACCACATTGACAACATCAAAAGCTTAATGCAACACATGAATGTGAACATAGAAACAAATATGCTTAACTTAACTATCAAACTTCACAAACACATAAAATTTCACAACAACACTTAAGACAACAAAATGAACTAAGAGAAAGAATTGAGAACGTTGTGTTGCCTCCCAAAAAGCGCTTATTTAACGTCACGAGCTTGATGGGTAAGAACTCTAGGCTTCACTGAGGTGCATGACAATGGTCATCCTTAAAACTCTACCACCCAAATAAGGCTTGAGCCTTTGGTCATTCACTATCCAACTTCTTTGTGAGGATAGGTCTTCAATTTCAATTGCCCCATAAGGTTTCACCTGTTAGATGGTAAATGGGCTTAACCACTTGGATTTTAGCTTCCCTAGAAATAATTTATATCTTGAGTTGAACAAAAGCACTTGTTAATCAGATTTGAAATCTCTTTTCACCAATTTCCTGTCATGATAGACCTTCACTTTCTCTTTGTAGCTCTTGGAGGACTCGTAAGCATTAGGTCGCATCTCTCCCAAATCATGTAGCTGCAACTTCCTCTTCTCCCGTGACAAGGATGAATAAAAATTTAAGAACTTCATGGCCCAATAGGCTTTATGCTCCAACTTCACTAGAAGATGACAAGCCTTCCCATATGCCAATTGGAATGGGGTCAGCCCAATTGAAGTCTTGAAGTTAGTCTGATAGGCCCAAAAAGCATCGTATAACTTCATAGACAAATCCTTTCTTAAGGAAGAAGTTGTCTTCTCAAGGATCTTCTTGATTTCTCTATTTAAAACTTCTGCTTGTCCATTTGACTGAGGATGGTAGGGAGAAACAACTATATGTCTTACATTGTAGAACTCCAAGACTTTCTTCAACTGAGTGTTGCAGAAGTGAGAACCTCTATCACTTATCAAGACTCCTGGGACACCGAATCTGGAGAATATGTTCTTCTTGAGAAATTTGATGACTATCTTGGCATTATTTGTAGGGGTGGCCACAACTTCCACCAATTTAGAGACATAGTCAACAGCCAGCAAGATATACTCCTTGGAAAATGAGGAAGGCAAGGGGCCAATAAAGTCAATACCCCAATAGTCGAACACTTCAACCTCTAGTATGTTCGGCAAATGCATTTCATTCCTTCTGGAGATACTTCATGTTCTTTGGCATTTGTCACAATGTTTCGCATGTGCATGAGAATCCTTGAAAATGCTTAACCAATAGAACCTAGATTGTAGAACCTTTGCAGTTGTTCTTTCTCCACTATAGTGTCCTCCATAGGGTGAATTGTTGCAATGCCACAAGATACTTCTTGCCTCCTCTTCGGACACGCATCTCCTTAACAAATTCTCTGCCCCAATTTTGAAAAGGTGAGGATCATCCCACAAATAGTGTTTTGCTTCCCTGAACAACTTCTGCTGCTGATACCAACTCATATCCTCATGAATAACTCAAACAACCTTAAAAGTGTGTCATTTCTACATACCAAGGTTTATTAGACACTAGGAGTAGCTTTTCATCTAGAAATTCTTCTAACACTTTTTCTCCAATGTGGTCACCTCTTCACTCACTAATCTTGACAGATGGTCTACCACTTGATTTTCACAACCCTTCTTATCTTTAATCTCAAGATCAAATTCTTTCAACAACAAAATCCACTAAATGAGTCTAGGTTTAGAATCAAATTTAGGAGCAAGTATTTTATTGTAGCTTGATCAGTGTAAACCACAACTTTAGAACCAATCAAATAAGAACGATCCTTTTTAGTAGTTGCATAATTCATTTGATGTTCATTGAGGACTTTACTAGCATAGTGTATGGAATGAAAAATGTTATTCTTTCTTTGCCCCAAAACAGCCCCAATCTCATAATCACTTGCATCACACATAAGTTCAAAATCAAGTTTCCAATTAGGTGCGGTGATTATGGGTGCGGAGACTAGGCTAGTTTTCAAAATACTAAAAGCATTTAAACATTTAGCATCAAAATTAAAGGAAGTATCCTTGTTGAGCAAGTTGCTCAATGGCTTGGCTATCTTTGAGAAATCCTTGATGAAGCATCGGTAAAAGCCCGAATATCCAAGAAAGCTCTAGATTCCCTTCACATTTGTTGGTGGTAGGAGTTTCTCAATGATGTCCACTTTTGCTTTGTCCACTTCAATGCCCTTGGAAGATATTTTGTGGCCCAAGACAATCCCTTCAATCACTATGAAATGGCATTTCTCCCAATTAAGAATGAGATTGGTTTCAACACATCTCTTGAGGAACACTTCCAGATTTGCCAAGCAGAGATCAAATGAGCTTCCAAACATCGAGAAGTCATCCATGAAAACTTATGCACTTCTCCATAAGGTCGGAGAAAATAGCCAACATGCTTCGTTGAAATGTGGCTAGTGCATTGCAAAGCCCAAATGGCATCTTTCTATAGGCATAAACACCAAAAGAGTAAGGTAAAGTTGTATTCTCTTGGTCTTTAGGGTCTATCATAATCTGGTTATAACTCGAATAGCCATCCAAAAAATAATAGAAAGCTTAACCCACTAATCTCTCTAACATTTAATCCATGAAAGGAAGAAGGAAATGATCCTTCCTTGTGACCTTGTTCAGCTTCCTATAGTCTATACACATCCTCCAACTGGTCACAGTCCGTGTGGGTATCCACTTATTTTTATCATTATGAACCACTGTCATGTCGCCCTTCTTAGGAACTACTTGCACCAGACTCACCCATGCACTATCTGAGATAAGGTAGATAATTCCAACATCTAGAAGCTTCAAAACCTCCATTCTCACCTCCTCCTTCATCACATGATTCATTCTTCTTTGAGGTTGTGCCATTAGCTTGATATCCTCCTCCATGAATATTTTGTCCATACAGTAGGAGGGACTGCTTCCTTTCAAATCAGATATAGACCAACCAATGGCTTCTGAATTGACTTTTAACACCTCAATCAACTTCTTTTATTCTAAGGGAGATAAGGAGTTGTTGTTGATCACCAGATTGTTGTTATCCCCTTCAAGAAACACATACTTCAAATGTGGGGGCAACATCTTCAACTCAACTTTTGCCTCCTTGACTTCATTCTCAATATTTAAATCTTCAATATTCACTTCATGGGAAGGGATCTCCTTTAAAGCATCAAGATTGGCCAAGCACTCATCAATCTCTTTCTCCTCCTCATCATTGAGAGTCTTAAATGCATCAATTGGAGCCTTCTCTAGACAGGATGAGGTGTATAGAACTTTCTTGGAGCTCATGAGCACTTCATCGAGCATATCAACTCTAAAGCAACCTTCAACATCCTTTGGGTGAGACATGGCTTCAAAGACATTGAAGTTCACTTCTTCATCTTGAACTCTCATTGTGAGTTTGCCATAATCAACATCAATTAGCACTTTTGTAGTCTTCATAAATGACCTCCCCAATATGAGAGGAACTTCAACATCCTCCTTCATATCCATTATAACAAAGTCTATTAGGAATAGGAATTTGTCTACTTTAACCAGCACGTCCTCCACAACTCCGTGAGTATATTTGATTGACCTATCTGCTAGTTGCAATGTCATTTGACTGGGCTTGATTTCTAACTCCCCAACCTTCTTGATTATAGAAAGAGGCACCACGTTGATGCTAGCCCCCAAATCAAGTCAGGCCTTCCCCATAGCTAGCCTCCCAATTTTGACTGGAAGTGTAAAACTGTCAGGATCCTTCAATTTTGGAGGCAACATCTTCTGAATGATAGTGTTGCATCCAACATCTAGCTCTATGGTTTCCTCTTTTATAAATCTTCTCTTCTTTGTGAGGATTTCCTTCATAAACTTTGTATAGGTCAGTATTTGCTCTAAAGCTTTCGAGAAGGGAATATTGAGTTGTAGCCTTTTGAAGATGTCTAGGAACCTTGCAAATTTCCTTTATTTGTCTTTCTTTGAAAGCTTGAGAGGATATGGGAGAGTCTTCACTGGTGGTGGTTTTGTTACCACTTCTTTCTTTTTCTCTTTTTCTCTTTTTCTTTGTTTTCACTTTTATTCTCTTCCTCCTCTACAACAATTTCTTCATTCATCTCTTCATCATCTTTGTCTTCTCCTCTATCATTGGGCTTGGCTTTGGTTTCCACACTTCCTTACCACTCCTTGTGACCATCGCCTTGCATTGCTCTTTAGGGTTGGCTTCAATGAACTACTTTGTTGATTCGCCACTTGCTTAGCCAATTGCCCCACTTTCACTTCCATGTTTTTAATTTATGCATCATTATTCTTCTGATTCTGAATTGACATTTGCATGAATTATTGCATCATGTCTTCAAGCTTGGAGGTTCAGTCAGACAAAGAGGGGTGTTGGTAAATTTGTTGATGTGGGGGTCTATTGGAAGGTCCTGCTTGGCCCAAGTTCTTGTGTGGTCTCCATCCTTTATTATAGTTCCCTTGTCAACCTTGATTGCCTATATAACTAACTTCCTCTTGAAATGTGCTTTGCATAGCACATTGTCTATTGGTATGGTTTCCTCCACACAACTCACAACTTTGGACTTCTTGGAGTTGAGCTATAGAGGCATTTTAAAGCTCTTGAGGAAGTTATGACAATTTCTTCACGAGGGTCTCCAACTGTTGAGTCATGATCTTATTTTGAGCCAACAGGGCGTCTTGGGATTGAATCTTTAGAATACCCTTCTTTTGAGAATGGGCTCTCTTAGTATAGGCTTCAAATTTATCCCATGCTTGGCCTAAGGACTCATCTATATCTTGCTTGAATACCAAGATTTCCTATTTTCCCTTGTTGACCTTGGACTGGGGGAAATATTTTCTCAAGAAATTTGCAACCAGGTCATCCCTATTAGTGAGGCTATTCTCAAGAAAGGAATTCAATCAGGTTTTATCAAGTCCGTTAAAATATCTTCAAGAATGTTGCCAAATGAGTGTACAGATTTTCATGAGCTAATCCGTTAAACTGATTACATTACACCAGGTGGATAAGAGTTGGCTTCATCTCCATATTGGTGGCATTGACTATTGGCCTAGCAATACTGTTGAAGTTGATATGGCCTGTGAATGCTGCATAGTCTTCTAAAATGTGTCTTTCACGACCTCTACCATCACCCTTAGGATTTTTATCCATTTCTTCCTCTGGAGATGAATCAAAATTATGACAAATAGACTGAAGAGTGTCAGAAGTGTAAGACCGATGAAAAATTAAATAATTAATAAATTAAATAATTAATAAATGCAGGTAGTGGGAGCCTTTAAGGCATTAATTATTTATTTATATGATGTGGAAAAGTATTAGTTCAAATGGTTGAGAGTACTTGATGGTGTGAGAGGACTTGAGTTTAAGTCCCATGTATGCCAATTGTGTGTTGTTTAATTTATTATAATTTTTAATAATATGCTTTATCATGTTGAGTGATAATATAATCATAGAATTATATTAAATATCAAGAAACATGAATTGGTTTGATGGTTATGCATTGAATTGGCTTTGACATGGTCATGGGTTTGACCTTGGTAATTTTAAATTAAACTTCTTTTTTTGCTAAAATTAGTTTTGGCATGAAGGTGAAAGGGTGGAGAAAACCCTAGATGAATGAGCAGCCAAGGGAGGCTGGGAAAAGAATCCATAAGTGACTTTGAATGACAATTAAAATTGGTCTTAATATCATTTTCGTTTTCCCTTCATTATTGTTAATTAAGACACCATTAAAAGACAAATTGTGAGAGAATAGAGGGGTTTGAAGGCTGGATTTTTGAGAGCATGGTAAGGTGCACGAAATTAAGGAAAAATAATGATTAGTAAGTGAATTAGAGGAGCTAAATTAAGGGGGTGCTAAGGATACCATTGGTGATCAAAGGGGGAGCTCTAGGTTTTGTGTTTTAAGTAAGGAAACCAGGTTAGGGGAGCTTTTACATGCTAATTTTATTTTAAGTTTGATGGGCATGCTAAATAGAGTAACCATAAGCGTTAACTTTATTTTAAATCTGATTCGCATGCTAAATAGAGTAACCTTACGCGTTAATTGTATTCTAAATCTAATTCACATGCTAAATAGAGTAACCTTACGCATTACCTTTATTTTAAATTGGAATGGCATGCTAATTAGGGTAATTTCATACGTTGATTATTTTAAGTTTGATTAGCATGCTAAGTATGGTATGATTAAGTATGAATTGTTATATTCCATTTACAGCTTGTGGTTCTGGGAAATTTCCAAAAATACTCTGGTTGGCGATCAACAGCCGCCAAACGATCTTTTCCTTTCTAGGCCATTTAGGGTTCCTGCAAAGGAACCTCTTACCAAAAATAGTGTAAAAATAGCCTATTTGACCAATGTTGACTGCCCTTGAACAAAGTTGATTGGTTGACAAGTGTTGACTATTTAACTATCTAGGGAGAGACTGCCACGTGTTAGGGTAGTCTCTCTCTCCCCATTAGGGTTTGGTTGTTGTGAGTGGTTCAGGCGAGATTATGGTGGTTGTCGCGGTGGCTGCAGAGTTGATGCGGAAGGTGTTATTGGGTTCGTGGCAAGCCACGGTGGTGCTGCCATTGAAGGATCGAGTGTGGTGACTTCGTGTTTGAGCATGGTGCTGCCATGAACGTTGTCGCAAAGAAGAAGGTGCGGCAGCCTTCGTGTTCGCGAATGCGGGTGAGGTTCCGGTAGCTCGTGCGAAAAGAGGCTGCAACCATGGTTTCCGACGTGAGCTCGAGTGGTGGTTGATACAGGCGCGAATGCCGAGGCAGTAGTGGGGGTTGCGTTTCTAACGATGGCGCGACGTAAAGGAGGCGTTCCATCGAGCTCGACGAGGTGCGAATATGGTGAAATCGTGGAGTTTTCCAGCAACGTGATGATGGTGTAAGAAAGAGGCACGAAGAAGATGAAGTGGAATGCCGTTTGGGGTTGTTCCAGACGACGAAGATGGTGGCGCGACGGAGCCAGTGCGAGTGTAGTGGTGGTCAGAGGTTGGCGAGCCGGCGAGATTGTGCAAGAAGATAGTGGTTCGCGTGGAGGAGGCGGCTGTCGGAGGTGGGCGATCTGGCGTGATTGTGCGAGAAGGTGGTGGTTCACGCAGAGGAGGCAGGTCGATAGAGAGGCAGTGACAGTCGGCGTCAGAGGTGGCAGCTGCAGAGTGTGGCGGCTGCAGAGTGGGTTGGTGCGGAAGAGAGAGAAGAAGAGATTAGGGTTAGGGTTTGTGTTGGGAAGGAGATGATGACGTGGAAAACATTGATTGGTGATTTGAGTTAGTGGAGGATTGATGATGTGGCAAACGGTCATTGGTTAATTTATTAAATGAAGGATTGCCACGTGACGAAATCTGGTGGACTATATTTTAAGTGACATTAGGTGTGCGGCTTAGTAAAAAGGATGGGTGCAGAACAAAAATTGAAAGTTAAATTACAGAAGGGGGTGTAAACCTGAATACAAGGGGTGTAGTTAGCTCTAGAAATGTTTTTTTTCAGAAATAGATATTCCAATTGGAAAAAAAGGGATGTAAACATGAGAATTGTGGGTGTATTTAGTACCTTAACTATTTCTTTCCAAAATTCTTATTTTGGGACCTATTTTATGACTTAAAATATTCACTATTCATAATCTTAAAGACTTAAACCAAATTCTAGTTGCGTTATTTAACTTAAGATTATCCAAACAAATGTAATGCAACTCATATCATTTCTTAAGCGCGAAAATAATGTTAAATTCCCAAAATTTAAATATTTAATTGAACAAAAGTTTTACCCATCACACCCTCCAGGCGGTTTGGAAGCTCGCAGCGCATAGTGGTACATGTCCCCCACTAGGCGATTTTACTACAGCAGTATTGGTGTTCTTATTCTTGATGTGCGTGATCTACAAAGCTTTAGTGATGCCTTAAAGGTCGGCTTGCTGGTGTTCCTTGAGTTGTGGCTCGGAACGTATCTTTTGAGTTGTGGCTCGGGATAGGGGTTAAGCACGTGGCATTCTCTGGGTTATGGCCCAGAATGACGTTCCTTGAGTTGTGGCTCGGGATAGCGGATGAACACGAGGAACTCTTGAGTTGTGGCTCGAGTTGGCGAGTGTTGCCGGTGTGAGTGTGCTGGTTGTGGCCAGTACGGATAGGTCCAGATGGATTGCCCTCCTTAGTAATTAGCTGAAGAGTTTGGTAGTCTTGGGACGTTACGAACTATGTTTGTATATGGGAACTCCACCTGGCGTTACGATGTATGATCCGTAGCATGGTTTCCCGCACGTGCTCTATCGGTTGTGGCCGATAGGTATGGCAGCAAGACATCTTGAGGAAATCGCTATAAGACGTAGAACACAATTATTATGGTAGTGGCCATGTGGTATGGGATCAAAGGAATAGATTTCTTTGGTGTGATTGTGTGATATATATAACTGTGCAATATTGATATATATGTGAAATTTGTTAGCTCACCCTATCTGCTTGTGTTCTGCGATGATCGTGTACGCTGTACACGGGAGCAGATGATATTGCAGGTGGATCTGGTGAGGCCTAGAGACGGAGCGAGGCTAGTATTGGGAGAAGATTTTTTTATCAGAGTTTTTATTATGTTTTGGAACAGTTATAATATTTTATATTATTAAACATGGTTTTTATTATAGATTTTATGTTTCAGTTATAATAGAGGTTTTGAGATTATTTATTACTACTATACGGTTTTAATTTTCCCGCATTTTGGGAACATAAGTTATAATAAATGAAGTTTTATTGTTTATTTCTTTATTTTATTATTTAAATCCGTAATATCCGGTTGGGATGTTACAAGAAGTAGAAGAGTGATGGGCAACTTGTTGTGCTTGAGCACATCGTCTCCTTGTGGCACTATTATTTCTACGGGTAATTTTCTCTATCTCAGAATCAACAAGGAGTGGTTTTAGAGACATAGTCCTCCTTGTGAAGATCGTACCCTGCATACACTAGAAAACAACTACAAAAACAAGCTCGAACTACAAGTTAGCTCAAATAACGTGTGTATCTAACTGAACAAAACTATAAATATGAACAAAAGAATTAAGCCTAAATAAGTCAAAAATCACACAAAAGTCTAGTATTAGACATGGGTCCCCGACAACGATGCCAAAAACTTGTTAAGACTCCGGCAAGCATAACAGATTGCAGAAGTAGGAACCGGTAAGACCGTGATATCGTTTCCCAAGAGACTCGTGTAGTACAAATCAATAGTGCAATTAATAAGTAATTTAAACTAAAGATGAATCCATCATTTTGAGTTTCATGTAAGAAAGTAAATTTGTGCATAAGTGATTCAAGATGAACTTTGGAAGTTAGAGGCACTTAGTGAATGGAAGAGATTAGAAATGATATGAATTGATATTGTTGGGGTTAGAATTCACCTACTTCGCTGTCATGCAGATACAATTTCACATCATCTACATCAATATGCTAATGTCAACCCACAAATCTACTCAAACCCAAATTCCTTAGTTGAATGAGCCTAAATATCCTTATTAAGAGTCAATCCCTTGAACTTTTAATAAGTAAATTCACTTTATGCACTAGGGTTTAAGACAACCAATGGGTCAAGCCTCATTCCTAGATACAAGCTTCATTGAGTTTTCATGTACCAAATCAAGGTTTCAAAAGATATTTCCACACCCAATGAACCAAATATCATGCAATGGATGGCAAAATCAATGCAAGCATCAAGTGAAGAAACAATAAGACTGGCATTCAATGAAAAAGGCATATATATAATCAAAACATTTGCATTTACACAAGATTAGCACTTAGCGTTGGCTTTTTTTACACTTAGCGCTCGTTGTAGGGCTTTGAATATTCCAAAATGTTTTTTCTTCTTTTAGTTGAAAGCTTCTTTGGTTTGAGGCAAAAGCTACCTATCACTGAATTTCACACAATAAATGGGGATTAGTGGTAATTAGATCAATGTAACCCAAATTGTATTTATTCACAAAAGCAAAGTAAAAGTGAGGATTAAGTAGGTTAAAATCCAAGAGAAGTTGATTATGTTAACAAAAGATAACTAAGATAATTGTAAAAATCTACATTATCAGCGACAAGCAAGCTGCCGCTAGACGGTGCATGCAATTTTGGGAAATTTAGGATTTTCACTACACCTACAAGAACCCTAACTTCCCCAAACCTCATTCTCCTTGCCTACCTCTTACTTTCCACAATCAATTATACCTCCCACCACACACATAACCAAGTTAGCAAACCTCAAGTAACCTCTCAGCGTAATTCATACTAAAATTGTTCCTTAAACCCAAAACCTCCAATTATTCAAATCCTATTATGCATACATATCAATTTCATCCAATTAATTTCAATCCCCTCACAATTTACCAATTATTAATAGTCAACATTCCATTCTCCAGTAATAAGTCATTTTTCCCCAATCAGAATCAGCCCAAAACTTACACAAACCCCAAATCGAGCCAATTTCGCTCGCATCACCTGGCGAGTGTTCATCGCCACTAGATGGCTCATACAAAAACCCAGAAATTGGGTTAAACAGGTCATGTCGCCTGGCGGGTGTTCATCGCTGTTAGGGGGATCATACAAAAATCCAGAAATTATAGTGCAATCCACATGAGTCATCTAGCGGGCCTTTAAGGCAGATAAACGATTTTTGGGAAATTTTTCGAAACACAAAACTCAATAGAAAAAAAACAGATTTTAATTATCCAATTTTTCATACATCATGCATCATAGCAATACGAATTCAAATGTACATAGTTCAACTCCTCTAATCTGGACTCCTTGCTCATTTTTCCAAACCTTGATCCTTTGGTGTTAGCAACGTGTCTTCTCCTCGACTCCTTCTAATTTCCTTTTCAATGTGCTTCCAAATTTCCTCTCAACTCTCTTTTTCTCAGTGCCAATTGTTTGCTTGTACCAAAAGGACATTGTCTCTCTCTAATTTCACTATTACCCTCATTCTACAACCTTAATTTTAATGATCATAATGAGTAAAACGAAATTTTCATTAAAAATGTGGTTAATGGTTAATCAATGGCCACTCTAAGATGGTTTTCCAACCCCTTCCAGTTGCCCTCTTAGACGGCTAGGGTTTTCTGCTCCTTCATATTCATGCGAAAAAGAATTTGGCAAAAAGGACCTTATTTCGCATCAATTAAGGTTGAACACACAACCACAAAATTATCAGCCAATTCACAATCACTTGAACTAATATTATTCCACATCATAAATCCCAGAATTAAATGCCATAAAAGTTTCCACTACCCACATTTATTAAATATTTATTTATTTAATTACTTAATTTTCTCTGGTCTTACAGATTGTCAAACAAAGGTTGTTAACATGTGCTTAAAGACTTATTTAAGGTGTATGTCTTCTGATTACCCGCAACATTTTTGTAAATGGCTTCCTTAACCGAATGATGATACAATCTCACTTATCATATAGTAGTTAATGCCACCCCTTATGAAATTGTGAATAGGCAGCCTCCCCGTATGTACCTTCCATATCTTCCAATAGAATCTAAGATTGGATTAATAGATAGAAGTTTGATAAAAAGAGAAGAGATGTTGAAGTTACTTAAGTTTCATTTAAGGAGAGCTAAAGAGAAGATGAAAGAAACTAAGATAAGCACAAAAGGGACAAACAATATCAAATAGGAGATCTAGTTTATGTCAAACTACATCCTTGTAGACAAATTTCTATGGTTCAAAGGAGAAATATGAAGCTCAGTCCTAAGTTCTTTGGCCTTTATAAAATTATGGATAGGGTACAAAAAAAGAGTTATTTTGTGGAGGTTTATATTTCAATTTGCGGAGGATTTTACCCTCTACGAATCAATATAGAGGGGTTTTCTAAACCTCCATAGTTAAAGTCGCCATAAGCTATTTGTGGAGGTTTTGAGCGACCCCTAGTATTTGAGTTATATTACGGAGGTGTTTTGGTGGAGGATTTTAACCTCTTCTATTGGTGTTTATTATTTTGTAGAGGTTTTAAACCTCCTTTATTTACAACTATTTTATTTCATGAATTTAAAACCATTATCTCTATTATTTATTAAAATAATAGTTTGCTTTATATAAATATTTGTTAGGAATCTATAATATTAAAATTAAATTAAATTATATTAAAATATGAATATAATTTTTCGTTTAAGGATAAGAATCTATTTCATCTAAGGATATTTTTCATTTTTATATTTTTATGTTAGATTGTTCAAACATTCATCATCTTATGTGAACACAACTTATATAGAATGAGTGAAAGAATATGAGGCCAAATGCACATTTTTATTACATAAAAAAGCGCAACTGTATACGAGATACATAATAAATCCTATATAATGAACAAACTATTACTACTGGTCGCACTTTTCTCATAGTTACCAAAAGGTATTTACATGGCCCCTTTTCATGCCTTAGAGTCACAACCACATAAACAACTCCATTAATGCACCACATCATATTGTATTCGAAGATAGATATAGTATTCTATGGTTGCAAGAACTGTTGACCCCTCCACCTGAAAATTCATTCAAGTTCATTTATTGAGAGAGCAAGATTCGAGAAATAAACCATGAACGCAAAAATAAAAAGTACAAACTGAGTTGTTCAATGAGAAACGTTTAAGCTTTATAACCTTTATTTAAGCTAGATGAAACTAAATCACTACCGTTGAGATTGCCATTAAAGTAGTTCTAAAAGGGACTGCACCTAAGACAAGATAAAAGGACCACAATCTAGTAGTATAAAAGTAACATTTTCTAATCTCCTATATATTTTTCTAACTGCATATTAGCAATAAATTCACTATAAATTAAGACAGAAAAACCATTAGAAGGAATATGGTTTCTTAGGACATACATATTAAATATATGAATATCCATTAAGAACAAAGACATTATAATAGAGACAATAGAACAAATAAGCTACTTTCTCATGACAAACCAAAAGGCCAAGCATGTAAAATTTGGTAGTCTGATGTAGCTGCAACATACTGGATACCAAATGAACCAAATACAAGATTTCAATCTTCATCAAATAAAAATCACACAAAAAAGACTCATCAAATTCTTTCTTTGTTGGTTGAATAGAGTGTGTGACATAAACTTTCTGATATACTGGATCATTTGAACCTACCAATAACATATAAAGGATTAACTTGAATAGATATATATTAGGATTGGGTTTGAGAGTGTGATTTCTTCCAAAATATGTGGTTAAGCACTAAATGCGGGCATGGATGTGTGTGTGAACTACAAAGTATGAGAGGCTTTTATAAAAGGCTTCAAGTGCATGCTTGGAAACAACAAAGCATAATAGACCTTTGTTAGAATAATAATAAAAAAAAGACAAGTGAGACTTTCCTATGAAAGTTTCAAAAGATAAAACGAAAATCAGTGCACCTTTACATATAGGATTTTTAGTATTTTATGATTTTTTAGTATTTTAACAATAAAATCACAAAGAACGTATATTCTGGAAAAGGAATGACATATCGTTTTTTGCTTGTTTGTAACCCTTTTGATAAAGAAAAAATAAATCAAGGTTAGAGAGAATAGAAACATTCAAGTTTGATTCATAAAGATATTTTCCTTTAAATCTAGATGACCGATAGGAGGCCTCCGCAGACTACACCTTTCCATTTTCATTTCAACATGACAATAATTTCTTTAATAACAAATAAGATATGGCTAGTTTAATGATAGAACTCAATAGTTAGTTAGTTCTATATTTAGAACATCAATACTAATAGTGGAACTAATAAATAACCTATCCAATGTTGTAGCTAGTAGAAGTATTAAGAGCCAAGAATTGCACAAGTTCAACAACTTCTTATGATTACCAAATCTTCCTGAATCTGAGGTAAAAGAACAATAACTATTAGCAAAATGCACATCTTCAATTATTTAAAAACTTATTTAAAGTCTTTCAGAGTTAAAAGTATTTCAGTCACTCCCCTAAGGGGATTAACTCTAATTTTTTTTATCCATTTATGGTCGTAGCATTGGCAGTCATATCAGATGAAATAAATCCAAGGGCTAGTGCATTAACCTATAATGAAATGTTGAGTTTTAAGTAACCTTGTCAACCAATAATGAACCTGCCTTTTGACTATTAGGCTCAAAGATTTTACAGTGATATTTCTGTTAGCATATTCCTTGACAACACTTTTTTGTGAGGCCAATTACCCTGCCTTTACAGCACTATAGTTGGCTTGTCCAACATTGCCAACCTAACCAATAACAAATGTAATGTTCACTATCCTTCCATGCAAAAGTAACAGGGAACTATAATATCATATTCCAACATCTAGGATTTACATAGACAATGTTGTTAGCATATAAACATTATAAAACACAAACTGATGAATCAAGAAAAAAGAAGACAACTCAATCGCCAAAGGGTTCTATTATGGTAGCTCTCTCATTTTTCATCACCATAATCTTTACTGCTAATTGTAAAAAACCAAACCATCGACTCTTTTAATGAAAGAACAAATAAACAACTATACTTGATTTAACAACAAGAACTTAGAAAAAACCTATAAGACTCAGAACAATAATTTCCTGCCACTAAGATTTCTTCATTCTCATCAACATCATCTTGTGTAATTCCTGAACCCATAATATTTTATGTAAGAAATATGAAATTAAAGTAAATAAATAAGTGGCCGTATAATTTATTACTTGCGTTATTCAGTAATACATCAACAGTTCCCTACGCATCAACTGCCTGCAATTGCATGTACGAATAATTTCATCAATCTAATGAATAAACATTGAGGAGTGCATAAATAGTTCCAATCAAGATAAAACCCACTAAAGCTTGTAGAGTCTTGGCAAGCCAATATGAAATTCAATAAATGGATAAAACTTACAAATTATCCTAATTAAAAAAATGTAATAAACAAAATTGAGGTTGAGAACTTACAAGTTGTGAAAAGGGAAAATATTTTGAAGATCAAAATGTTGATAAAGTCATTTTCCCTGTAATGTGTTAATAATGTTATAAAGAGAGCACAAGATGAGAAAAAATTCTAAGAAACAAATGTATCCCAAAGTCTTGTGACATTTATAAGTTCCATCAAGTAATAATAATTTTTTTCCTCCCAAATCCCTGATGCAGTTTCAATTACATATTATTCTAATTGAAATGCAAACTGCAGTCAAACATTTCCTACCTTGAAGACATTGAAAAATGCGAGAACTACGAGCATTAGGAGACAAGAAATGGCGAACAAGTAGTAGGAGAAGAACTAACCAAAACACCTAGGTTTGATGACGAGATCGATCGAACAACTAGCTTTGATTACGAGAATGATCAAGCGCGTAAGAAAAATAAAAACGAAAAAAAAAAAATTGAAAATGTGCCTAAGGTTTGTTCAAGTTTTGAAATTTGGAGGAAAGAGGTAAAGTGAGTGTAAAATGTTGGAGGGAAAGGCTGAAAAAAAGAAAGGAGGGCAAAATAAAATATGAATTATAATTAGTGGAGGTGATAGACCTCTTAAAAAAGAATTAAAACCTCTACAATTATTAGCTCTTAAACAACTCATCATAATCATTTCAAATAATGTTAACTTGTGGAGGGTTTTTATAACCTCCACAAAATAACTCCCACATATTAACAAGTTTTTTTAGTGGCATAGTAGCTTATAAGTTAGAGCTTCCAGTCCAATCTAGGGTGCATAATGTTTTCCACATTTCTCAACTTAAAAAAATGTCAGGAATGTAATTGTTTCCAATGAACTTCCATATGAAGCTGATGAGTTGTTGGGGGTGAAGGAACCTGAACCTATACTGGATAGAATGATAGTGAAAAGAAATGGCATGTCAGTTGCTAAAGTACTTAATACTTTCAAGACTTTTCCATGTTGTCTTGATTTCAAAATTGAGTAGTTATTACATCAAATTATACGCAATAACTTATATATAAAATGATTTTTTTTTCTAAAATCAAATTCCCAATCACATCTCATTCTTTTTCACCCTTCTTTTTTTTAATATTTTCATTTATTATATAAATATATAGAGATAACAAAAATAAGGTTGAAAAGATAAAATAAATAAAGGAGATCACAAATAAAAAAGCAAATATAGAGAGCTAATAAAACTTTGTAAGGATATTTGAATTGGATTATAGATTGAAGTCCGCGTTTGTAAGGCCCACTTTATTTCTTTGCTTTTCTGCCCTAATTTTTAAGGGCTCATCCTAATTAGATGGGCCTAAGGCTAACTCATAGGCTGCCAAGGCCCCTAAAGCAGCCAAACACTTTCATTCTGCAATTACTTGCAAAACTTAGTGCCCTTACTCCCTCCTTGTTCCCTCACAGAAGCTCTGCTAAGGCTTGCCGTTACTCCGTGTCAAGCAAGTCCAACCTTGTTCTCTTCCACATAAGTCCTTTTCAACTCATACTCTTTCACTTCAGCTTATTCTTCACGGTTCCAACTAGGATTTGTCTTGGTGAGCTCGTTTTAAATTTATTTCGTTGTTTTTCAGCTCTCGAATCTGCTCTTAGAGCTATGGTGCTCAATTGGTTAGGGGTGTCAAAGTACTTTACTAGCTCTTTCCAGGTAAGGGAAGCTAGGGTTCTTTAAGTTTTGTAGCATATTGCTTGTTTTATTGGTGAATCATGTTTCAAATGTCTTGTTGATGTTGTACTTGCACGAAATTTGAGTTGGGTATGCCTAGAACTGTATTTTTGAATGTTGCTCGCGTGAAAATAGGAGAGATCTATTAAACTCGCCTAGGCGAGTGTGTCTTCCCCCAACCGAGAAGCTCTTGCCAAAGCGAGGAGCTCTCGCCTAAGCAAGAATAACAGTGGCTCGCCCCCTCCTCTATTTCGAGTTGTCGCTTGAGTGAAGGCCTCTCGCCTGAGCGAGAGCAATCTCACCTGAGTGAGAGCAATCTCACCTGAACGAGATGGGCTAGCTTGAGCAAGAACTCGAAGTGCCCACAACTCGAAATCTCGCTCAGGTGAGAGATGTTAGCTTGAGCAAGGGATCCCTCTCGCCTGAGCGAGAGCTGCTAGCTTAAGCGAGGTTGACAATAGTGTGCTTGGAGGATTGTATATTTCCATGTTTGCAGTTGTTGGTTGCATGATTCGCTTGACTTGCTCTATTTAAAGTATGAAGTTTGTGAATATGCATGAAATCTCTGATTGTATGGGCTGGATTGATGAGTTTGGTGTGATCTTGGCACGAAACATGAATGGATGGTTGGTTATAAATGTTGCCATGGAATTGGTATGTATAATGACTTTATGTTGGTTAGACAAGCATGATTTTGGTGTGGTCAGGACGTAATTCCATGAATCTCTCGGTGAGATCTCATGGTGGTGCCTTATTGGTCAGGACGTAATTCCACGAGGGTTTCATAGTGGTTGTTAGTGGGAGCTCATGGTTGTGCCTCATGCTTAGGACGTAATTCCACGAAGTTTCGTGGTGGTACCTCATTATATAATTTAGTAAGGATTCGAGTAAGGATTGCATCCTCACATTCTAAAGAGTCAGTGAGTCTCACGTAGAGCGTACTGAATCAAGTGGTGTGAGTAGCAGGAGGCCCTAGTCTTTGGCAAGATAATGGCCTTAGATGTTTGAAGGCTAACCTTGTGAGTGGTAGGGTGAAACCCATTAGCAATTGGCTCTGTAGAGCAGTAGAGTCGTAGTGTCTTGTTTGCGAGTCTTCACATGCTTGGTTGATGTATGTATCTTTGGCTATAAAATTGTATGAAATAGCATGATAAATCGTTTTCTACTCTAGCTTACCCTTTTTGCTTGTTTGTATGTGCTATGCGTGGTTTTTCTCTTTTTGCAATGATTATCAATTTATTGATGTGAGCATATGTGAGAACTCCCCGTGGTCATCAAGGTGATGGAGGTTTCGCTGCTTAGTTCGTCGTGGGTCAGATTCCACTTTTTTAGAGTTTTCTTTTAGGGTTGTAGCCCATGTATTTTCTTGCTCTTAGAGCGTTTAGTTTAAATATTGTTAAACTTCTGCCTCGTTTTGTTATTGGCATCATGGTGTGTCTTGGTCCCTTTCCTAATTTCTTCTGGATCAATATAAGGAGTGGCAATATACTCCATGACTTTGCTCTTTATATTATTTTGTGTGACGTTGCATTTAATTAAGGTTAATATTTAAATGGGACGTTTCAATGTTACGGCGAAATTTCTCAAAAAGTAGTTATAATTAGTTATTTTATTAAATATTAGTTGTATCATCAATTTATTAAATTATTCTAATTTTCATTATTTAAACTAGCATACACACGCATTTTTTATATTTGTGTGATATTATATTAATAGGTGATCATAATATAATATTATTAAGTTAATATATAAAATAGAATTATATTTATTAAAAATAAAGTAAAATATATAAGAAAAGATGAGAGAATAATTATTGATAAATAGAGAAATTTTTTTTGTAAAAGTAATGGTCAATTTTCAAAAATTTAATAAATAATTATATTTTAAAGGGTAAAATTGGTATTTTAAAATGTAGACACAAAAGAGGGAATCCTCTTTATATATTGTTATAGATAAATGAATGTTAGTTAATAGATTAAAATCTCAACATCATCAAATCAACAAGGTCAATTAAAAATTTGAAGACGTGTAAGGCCCACTTATATTTTGCTCTTTTATTTTAAGGGTTGCCCCAATCTAGTGGGCCTATGGGCTGGCCCATAGGGTGTACAAGGCCCTTAAGGCAGCCAAACCCCCTTCCGCTCTTGTCATTCCTTCAAAACAGCTCATAGCACACGCTCCCTCTTCCTTTCAGAACGATAAACTAGGGTTTGGTTTCTGCTTGTTCGTGTAAGCTCAAAAAGCTCACCTCGTCTCACGTAAGTTGGTCTTTTGACCGTACTCCTCCTATTCTGAGTTTGTTTTCGTGATTTCTGTTAGGGTTCACGATAGTAACCCTGTTATCCTTTCTATGTCGTTGTTCTAGTTAGTGAATATGCTCCTAGGTCTACTGAGTTCATTGGCTTAGGGTCGAAAACTGATATTAGCCGCTTTCCAGGTAAGGGAAGTTAGGGTTTCACATTTTAAGTTAAATTTGATAAGTTTTGTTGCCTTTCCGTGATTTTTGGTATGCCTTAGTAAGGTTTTGATGATATGAATATGGACTGTGGGTTTGGTGTGGTTAAAAGAGTGAGTTGTGCATACGCGAACAGTGATGGTTCTGGTTTTCTCGCCCAAGCGAACCTGTCTCGCCTAGGCGAGATTAGCAGCACTCGCCCATTTTGCCTGCGCGAGCTGTCACTTAGGCGACGAGCTCCAGTTTTGAGCGAGAGCACATCTCGCTCAAGCAAGAAGGTCTCGCCTCAGCGAGGAGGTCTCGCCTCAACGAGAGTGCGTGACAACGCCACTGTTCCCCTTTTCGAGCCCTCGCCTAGACGAAAGGAGCTTTCCTGAGCGAGAGTCCCTCTCGCTTGAGCGAGGCCTTCTCAACCTGAGTGAGGACCTGAGCGAGGGTGCTTGACTATTTTAGTTTTCTTTGTTCTTGGATGGTTGGCACTTGCTTGAATTTAATTGTTATTTTAAAAGCATGAGATGAATGATTATGCATGACTGATGTGGTTCATGGGTTGTGAATGATGGATTCTGTATGATCTTGGCATGGGTTTTAAATGAGATGGTTGGTATTAAGGTGGCATGGTATTGGTATGAGATGAAATTTTATATTCTTGGATTGGGAAGAATGAGTTGGTATGAATTTAACATGTGATACGAATGAGGATTGGTTACAGAGGTTGGCATGAGGTTTATATGCATGATAAATATACTTGATTGATTGAGTATGATTGGTATTTGGTCAGTACGTAATTCCATGAGCCTCTAGGTGAGACCTTATGGTGGTGCTTCAGTGGTCGGGACGTAATTCCATGACCCCTGTTAGTGGGAGTTCATGATGGTACCCCATCTATATAATTTGGTAAGGATTCAAGGTAAGGTTACATCCTGACACTCTAAGGAGTCAATTAGTCTCATTTAGAGCGGACTGACTCTTGTGGTGAGAGTAGTAGGAGACCTGAAATCCATTAAAGCCTAACCTTGTGTGTGGGGGTTGAAACATTGTAACACTTAGCTCGGGGGTGAGCAGCTCGGGGGTGAGTAGGGAAATCCACCACAAGTGCAAGCATCCGCTGAATTCGACTAAATTATATGTGTCTAGATGAGTCGAGTTTGAGTCGTAGTGTATTGTTTACGAGTGATAACATGATTGGTTGACATATATTCATTAGTCTGTGAAATAGCATGTATCTGTATGATAAAATGTTTTATACTCTAGCTTTCCCTTTTGCTTGTTTGGTTGCTTTGTATGTGGTTCTTCTCTTTTCCGATGATCATCAATTTATTGATGTGAGCAGATGCGAGGAACATTTGAGGTCAACAGGGAAAGGATGATTCCACTGCATAGTCTACCTGGACTGGACTTCTTCTTTTTATTTAGGTTTTTCCCTAGGGCTATGGCCCATGTACTGTTTTGGCTTTTGGTGTATTATCAACTACTGTTATGTCCTTGTACTTATTTTTGTATTGGTATCGTGGTGTGCCTAGCTCCTCTTTTGTCTCCGTTTGAACAAATGTATGGAGTGAGGTTTATACTCCAAGACCGCACCATTATATTTCTGTGTGATACCTCTTTAATTAGGGTTATAAATTAAATGGGGTGTTACAAGACGTATAATAAACATATTTTTATCGTTATAATTTTAATTACTTCTCACTGCTTCTACATTTAAAAAATAATCAAATCTACATAATCATTTTTAATGCATTTAGCACAAATGTAAATGCATTTTTAAATGATAATCAAATCCAAATTAAATAAAACGTAATCAAATCCATAAAAGCATTTAGCATAAAAAAGAATAATATATAAAAATAATTGTAAAATTTATTTTCAAAACAAAAAATAGTTAATGGTAAATAAAAAATGGTGAAATAAAATTTTCTTCCAAAATTTTCAAACTTTAATTTTAGCAAAAAGAAAAATAAAGTCCTTGTTCCAAACTACCCTTACATAACTTTCTTGGGCCTTTACTATCATTTTCTTTCATACCCTTAGTTTTGGCCACGATACAAGCCTAATAAAGTCCACATAGATCAAAGTTTGGTTGTTATCTTTTAAAAATTTTAATTTAGAGGAAAATTTCTTATTTGCTAATAGATTTGTTGTAAAAAATATGATGAAAAAACAAGATTGAAAAAGTGTGTTCAGAGATTTTCTTTTAAACACTAGGGGAGTTTATTTTTGGGTGACATGTTTTCAAAACTTCAAAATTAGCACGGATAATCAGGCTGTTAGGCTAAATTTTGGTTGTCCCTTTTCAATTCATTCTTCATGAAACTCCATCTTTGCTCCTACATTATCTCCTACTCTAAGCCTAAACCTTGACTAACCTTAAAATAGTTCATCTTTGTCAATCCTAACTTTGTTGGTAATTCATACATTCCCATCATTCTTCCTAAATTGGGGCATTTATTTTATATTGAAGACTGTGATCACATTAGAGGCAATTTGTGAAGACCTCGTCATTTTTCACCTCCTAAATTGGGAAAAACCAAACACACTTTAAAATTCAACTAGGGGCAACATTTTAAAGTCCCCATTATTTTCTTCATACCATCAATAACGAGGGCAAGTACAAACACATTTTATGTCTTGAGACCAATTCAAATTGGGCGAACTCCCTAGTTAATCTTCATCACCTTATCCAAGCACTTTGAAGCCCTTAGCAATTTCATGCATACCATTCAAATAATGTTTGAAAAGAAATAATGAAAGAAATGGTTCATTTGTGCACTGATTAGACCAAAGAAGTTATTTCAAAAAGTACAAAAATCAAATTAGAATGATTCCATGAATTTGAAACAACAAAAAGGGAATCAGTTAAATATTTCAAATCATTCAGAAAGATTTTAAAATAAATGCGAAAAAAAAATCAAGTCATGCATACGTGCATCGATTACATCCACTTCATGAACATACAATTACTCGTTCAACTCAAACTTCTTGATTGTCAACAACTAAGACAAGTTCCTTTGGCCCCCAAGCCCTATTTCCACACTAGCCTCTATGCCTAATTTCCACTATGGCTCCCAAGCCCAATTTTCATACTAGCCACTAAGCCTAGATTCCACACTGGCCCCTAAGCATAGTTTCCACAATAGTCCCCAAGCTTAGTTTTGTCTAGCCCCAAGCCCAATTTTTTCTAGCTTCTAAGCTTAATTTTCCTTGCTCTCAAATAAGAATAAATGGAGAATAAAAGAAAGGAAAAATGAAAAATGAAAAAAAGCAAATAAGAGTCTCATGAATTCGACCCATGCATCCATACATTCATTCATGCATCATCATCTAGGTTCAAAAAGAAAATCATAGCATGCCATACATCATTAGTGATTTATAACATGTGCATAAGCATAATCCACCAACATTCTTATATTGGTGAAAAAAGGAAAAAAAAGAAAAATACAAAAAGAGTCCTTCAATTCGTTTCATCATACCATACAACACACACACATTCACTTCATGTCATTCATCATACTCCGCACAATCATTGAAAATCATTTCAAAGAAAGAATCGCTAAAAAAAAGGAAATTTGTAAAAAAGTCAGCAATGACTATTTTCTTTTGTGTAAGTCTCACCCATGTTAGGCTTTCACACGGTGTTTGTCGAAACTTGAAGAGAAAAATCCAAGTTCTCCTTTTATATATATACCCTCTACAAGCCAATGGTCATTGATTTCTTTATTACATCAAGGTCCTCTACGAAGCAATGGTCATTGATTTCTTTGTCACATTGAGGCCCTCTACGAAGCAATTGTCATTGGTCATCGATTTCTTTACATCAAGGCCCTCTGCGCGATAATGGTCATTGATTTCTTTGTCACATCGAGGCCCTCTATGAGGCAATGATTATCGATTTCTTTACATCAAGGCCCTTAAGCAATGCATTCGAATATTAGAGGAATGAGAACATCACCTGTAGCTAAAGAAGAATTACCTTGCTTACATGCCTCAACTTAAGGAACTTTACTGTGAAATGGAGACATGCCAAACATAATGCAGCACCTTGGATACAAGCTGCAATTGAGATAAAGAATTGGCCAGAAATATTCATTATTGGTATATATATGTTTACCAAATGGACACATTACAAAGTCAAAGCTAAGAAACAAGAACTAAAAACTAATTTTTAATGATATATGTATGTTTAGTTATGTGCATAAAACACGTAAGTTATAAAGGAGAATGGAAGATAATTTAATGTACAACAACCTACATCATTCCTTAAACTCAATCTTTTAGCATATTTTCTCTCTTTTTCAAGTCAATAATTAAAGTATTAAAATTCAAGTCAATCATTCTAATCACCATAATGTATTATAATCTATTCAAATTATAATCATTATGGCATCCAACCTGTATTGGCTCAATAACGTATTACGAATTTTTAACTTCTTTTATTGGCTTGTAGGAGGTAATTACTTTACTATTTGTACTCCATCTCATACCTTTGCTTCCTACTTTTAGTTCTTTTACCTTAAAGTTACCCATATTTGTACTCTCGCTCATACCTTAAATTTCTTTTACTATTGCCATTCATCATTAGCTAAAATGTAATTCTTTCCCAAATTCATTGACTATACATCAGCCCCACCATTATCATTCTCTAGTTCCATTTTAGTTTTTCTCATTTCCTTCTCAACTACTTTCTTAAAGCTTCTAAAACTACTACAACAATACATGGTGCTCTAAAATAATATTCTACTAACAATTTCCTATCAATGATAAACTAACGAAACTAAGCTTACAACACTACAACAAGGTTTAATTAAAATATAAAAAATGAACATAAGCAACATTGAATCTTTGAGAATGCAAGTTATTCACAAAAACCATCAGTTAACACTTCTGTCATTTAAAATCCTCTTAACTCGTATATATTCGCTAAACAGGAAAACTTTGATAGCATATAAAGGTAAAATCACACACACAAAACAGACAAAAACAATTAGGGGATGAAGTCGAAGATATGATTTCCAATCTACATTTGAATCGAAACGAAATTAAAAATGTCAAAACCCTAGAAATTGGGTAAACACATACCTATAGCCAAAAAACTCAGGGAATCATCAAACCAGCGAGTGTCGGTCTAAAATCAGTGACAAACAGATCTAAATCACAACAAAAATTGAAGATTCTTAACTTTCGCAGAGGAAACATAGGTTTTAGGAATTTTAGAGAAAGGTTGAACAGACCTGAGGGAAAAAGGAGCAGAAACAAAGAACGGTTGATAAGCGAAGACGTGGTGCAATGGTCATCAGAAGAAGACGCTGAAGCACTAGTGTGGTGTTGATAAAAGGAGTCGCGAGATTGAAATGTGAAGAAATGTACACTGTAAGCAGAGAACGAAATAGAAAAACTAAATTTCTGTACATTATTATTATTAACGTGAATTTGAAAATCTTCTATACATTATTATTAATGGAAAAAAAAATTATGTGAAGAAATATACACCGTGAGTAGAGAACAAAATTGAAAAATTTTAATATTGTCATAAACATAAAATTTCTATACATTATTATTATTATTATTAACGCGAAAAAAAAAAACATGTTTATGTTTTACATCATTGTGAAGTAGTAAAATATTTACATTATTACATTAGTAAAAACTTAAAGTAAAAATCAAATATCGTTTTCCATGAGAAAAAATTTATGATATATTTACTGTATTGGACTATTTAGCAAAGATAAATATTATGTGTAAAAAGATTTAAGATTTTTTGTGTAAGGTTATTTGTAAATTTAAGGTCGCATTTTTTTTTTATCACATATTTTAAAGACAACATTTTAAAAAGTATGGTATAAATAGTCAATATTTTATGAAATGTGGTCTTTGGTAAATTTTAAACCACATCTATAAAAAAGTGTGGTCTTTGTTAATTTTTAAACCACAACTACAAAAAAAGTGTGGTCTTTGATAAATTTTAAACCACCTTAATAAAATTGTTGTCTTCTATATGTTTAAGCAACACTTTTTTATGTGTTGGCAAGTTCATTGTTTCAAAATCGTTTAACAATGAGTGAGTGATTCTGTTTCAAAATCCAAACAAGGCACTCAAAAGCATCTACATTACTAAGATCTCGAAGATTGTTTCAACAATTTATTGTAGATGGTTATACAATGATAGAATTTGAACGACTTTCATTTATCAGGAACAATAAATCAAAGCTTAGGGTTGATAAATGGTTTATTATATGGTTTATTAGATTTTTTATTCATACTATTGTCATGAGGATACAAGCAAAACGATGGAAATTTAAAACCAATGATTATAAAAATATCAGATTGTCTTTATAACATATAAAACATAGACATGAAATACTCTAGTCAAACTTTGGGGTCGAATTTTGTCCAGTTTTCCTATTTCAACCTTAATGAATTAAAAAATCAGCTTATTATAGTAGGCTCCACCTCCGAACACAAGTATCTGTAAAAAAAACATTAAAATTTAAAATAAAAGAGAAGCTATTGTCTCAAGCCCAACTAATGTGTGGATTTATATATCTGTCAACAAAGAATGATATGATGTGACCACTAAAACCATAAAATTCTTGTTTATGTTGAATCAAACTTAACTATGAGCTAAGCCTTCTTCGTTTCATCCATCACCAATGGTTATATGGACTGAACCACAAGAGTTAACTCTTTTGCTATATGATGTTTCTGTCATCCAAACAAAGTATAGTTTAAAATCCTAATATAATTAAACTTAAGAGAAACAAAATTCTAAACCGAGTAGCCATACCGAGCATTCACAAGTATGCACATGACCTGTGAGAACTAAACCCATGCTAGTAGCATTCATAGCTTCCATCATGTTAGCCCCTCATCTTGATTAGTCGTGTTACTAGTATACCATGTGGAAAATCTATAAAAAGATAAATAGAGAACAATGAAAAAAAGGGACAATGTGACAGTTGAAAAATAAGATAACATATGAAGTGAGAGTTGATGGGTCGGAGTGAGTTTAGGAAAATGATAGGGGTTTGGATTGTGGAAAATAATAATGGAAGTGGAAACAAGAAGGCAAATAAAAAATGAGAGAGAAGGAATAAATGTAAGGGAGAATAAGCGAGAAAGCAAGAAAGTAACTATTGGATCCATAGGTAAGATCTGTATGTAAGGTTGAATTACGTACGAATCAAAATTAGTAGATAAATATTTGTATGTAGTGTCCAATGTATCTACAAATTATAATCGGCAGGTAATATTTGCATGTAATGATTAATTTACCTACGAATTTTTATCTATATGTAATAATCGGTAGGTAAATCATGATTTTCTTGTAGTGACACTTAATAACAGAACGATCTGTGTATTATTATCCCATATATTATAATTAACAAAATCATATTTTATTACAAACATGTACACTATTGAATTTCAAAAAGTGTGGCCTGGCTCATGCACACTTGTTGATTTTCTTACACTGAGACATCAAATACTCGATTTCAGATTATATTAACAGAGTTATATTAGCTAGAATTCCTTGTCCTATTACAGACCCATAATTGCATCAATGAATGATAGAACACATGATACATGGTCCATGTGGCATAGTAAACAAGTCATTACCTTGTATGAAAAAAGGTAAATGCTCTAGATTTTTTCCCATAAAATTTCACCCCATTACTACCATATCTGATGATGATTATCCTTATTACCGTAGAAGGAACAATGATTGTACTATAATGAAAAAAAAGTATCTACTTTGATAATCGATCTGTTGTACCTTATAATCCATTGTTGTTAGTGAAATACCAAGCTCGTACAAATGTTTAATGGTGTAACAAAAGTTATTCTATCAAGTACTTATTCAAATACATAAGCAAGGGTTATGACAGAATTACAGCTACTAATCTAGATGAATCTTTTTCAAATAATGAATCTATAGACAAAATCAAGAAATATTTGGACTGAAGGTACATATCCCCATGTGTTGCAAGCTAGAGGATTTTTTCTATTCCTATCCATGTTCGAAATTCTTTAGCTGAAAGACTATATTTCCATCTTCCGGGTGAACAATGTGTATACTTTAAAGATGATGATTGTATTGATGATATTATGGGGATGGCAACATTTGCATAATCAATGTTTAAAAGTTGGATGAAGTGTAACAACAAATACCAAGAAGCAAAGTCTTTAACATATTCACAAATTGTCTCCAAATTTGTGTATTCCAAAAAAGATAGATGTTAGAAACCTAGAAAAATGGGAAAACTATTGGAAGGCTTATTTTGGTTCCTCTAAGCTCTGACAAATTGTATTATTTGAGGAAAAGGCAAACATATCAAAGGCTCTTTATCATTTACAAACATTAGGATAGTTAAAAAACAATTTACCCTAATTTTAGGGAAGCTTGCTTAGCTTTAGGAATCTTAGCAGAAGATACATAATATGTCGAAGCTATAAAAGAGGCAAAGGATTTTAGGTCATTCTTTAAGAAACTTTTTTGTAACTATTTTATTGTCTAATAACGTTAGCAAACAAGAGGACTAGTGGAACAAAACCTGGGAATTGCTTGCTGATGGAATCATATACAATGAAAGACGAGTAGCTGGATTTTCAGGTGACATACATAAAATAGTGTTTGTTAAATGTCATGCTACAATCAAAGATTAACATAAATGTTTCATAATGCAGAATTACAATTTAGCAATGAGGTGTTGCAAAATTTAACTTTATTGGAGATAGAGAAATTGTTGCAACTAAACAGAAGCACATTAAAAATATTTTCATCCATCCTTATTCCCAATGGCTTTGTTAATGCCTATTCTGGAAATAGATTGATATATGCAGAACTTGACTATAACATTAAAGAAGAACGAAATTTATTTCTATCAAATTTGAATTTAATGACAAGTAAATTATTTATTTGCCTATTTCTACCTTATTGAGATGTTTATATATGTTGATTTGAAAACAATTTTTTAGGTGAGCAAAGGCAAATATTTCACAAGATCAACAATGTTGTTACATAAAAAGAGGGAGGCATATTCTTTTGGTATGGACATGGTGGCACAAGAAAGACATTCATGTTGAAAACAATATCATCTACCCTAAGATCAAAAGGTCAAATTCTACAAACAATATCATCAAGTGGAATATCATTACTTTAATTACCAGGAGGGAGGACTGTAGATATAATATAATAATTTTTTGAGTCCAGGGGAAGCAAAAGAATATCGTAGCTCTCACTCAGTTGTTGAATCTGAAGTTTATGAGAATGATTCTTATAATGTTCTCACTTCTGAATTTATAAGATCCTTGACAACGTCAAGAATTGCAAGTCACAAAATTAAACTCAAGATTGGAGCACCAATAATGTTGTTGAGGAAAATTAATCAAACTAAAGGATTATGCAACGAAAGCAGGTTAATAGTAACAAAGCTTGCAAAACATGTGATTGGAGAAAAGGTTATATCAAGCAATAAGGATGGGAACAAAATTTATATCCCAAAAATGTTTATGTCACCATCACAGTCACCATGACCATTTACACTAATTAGAAGACAATCCCAATAATGTTGTCCTATGTAATGACTATAAACAAATCAAGGAAGATCCTTATCATCAATAGGGCTTTAAACCTATCTTTAGCCATGGACAACTGTATGTGACAGTTTCTAGGGTCTAAAGTAAAAGTGGTCTAATGATCTTAATTATCTTTAGCCATGGACAACTGTATATGACAGTTTCTAGGGTCTAAAGTAAAAGTGGTCTAATGATCTTAATTCATGATGATGAGAAAAAGCCTTTGTCGACTACAACAAATGTTGTCTTTAAGGAAGTATTCGACAATTTGTATCGGAAATAGTGTTTAAATTTATTGTAATAACAGATAGAGAAATAATGTTTGCTTTTAAAACATAATACCATATATTAAGTAAACACAATTGAATTCATTGAATGTCAGATCAGAATATGTTAGTACTAAATATATTTACACTAGAGCCGTCAAAATGGGTTATAACCCACGAGCCAACCCGGCTTATCACGAGTTCGGGTCGGGTTGGGTTGAAAAAAAATTACAAATTTCAGTACGGGTTAAAATAAACCCAACCCACTAAAAACCCAGCTCATTCGGGTTAAACCCGTGATGAGCCGGGTTAGCTCACCAACCCGCCAATAAATTTTAAATATTAAATTAATATATATATATATATATATATATATTATAT
>Ga0214544_1000842_pt1 | contig 60214 bp, 23 predicted proteins | sample CNSS3metaG_FD_160074 | JGI IMG/M metagenome (GOLD analysis project Ga0214544, IMG submission 160074) | Root nodule microbial communities from cowpea collected in UCLA plant growth center, Los Angeles, California, USA - CNSS3 | ecosystem: Host-associated > Plants > Roots > Nodule | place: USA... | reverse complement strand
CTATGGCTCCGGGTGATAACCGAGGCCAAAATGTGTACCTTTTGGCCTCGCCCCAATATGCCTCGGTTCCAGACCCGAGGCAAAATGTGGAAAACAACCGGGGCAGAAAGCCCTTACTGCACTAGTGATAGACTCACGATTTCATATTTTTATTAGAATGCTGCTTAATAATATTTGAATAGTTGAAATGTTTAATTAATTTTGTTATCATATTATATACGTTGATACTTTAATCTTTATCTATTATCTATAACAATAGATAAAGATGATTTTATCTTTTGTGTCCATATTTTAAAATTTCCAATTATACCCTTTAAAATATAATTATTTATTAAATTTTTAAAAATTGATTGTTATATTTATCAACCGTTATTCTCTTATCTTTTCTTATATATTCCATTTTATTTTTAATAAATATAATTTTATTTTATATATTAACTTAATAACATTACAATATCATCACATACTAATATAATATGATGCATATATAAAAAAATCGTACACACAGTCGTGCCTATATTTACGCTAGTCTTTATAATAGTATTTTGAGAATTAGATATTCACTTTCATTCTACTGTTATAAAAAATAAATCAAATCAATTTGCTTTCATTCTAATACAATAAATTGTAAATAAAAAATTCAAATCATAGATAAACATCTCTTAAACCAACTTTAATTAAAAAAACTAAAATGAAAATTGAAAATATCTAAACAAATTATATTATTAAGACAATTTAGTCACCAAATTGGACCTATTAAGACAAAGTGTAATGAGGGTGGATACATCAAGAATTAGATGAAAAATCAGGTACAAGTTGATTAATGAGGTTCTCATAGATATCATAAAGAAGACGATCTTTGGCACCAGTTCGATGAATCTCATTGTGCTTGCAGAAATATTTGAGATGATTAAGTTTGCAGCAACCAAGCATCTGACCAAGCAATAAGAACAACCAATTAATCTCCTTTTTGTTTTTCGCAATGATGGGTCTTGTGCTGCTTTCTCGTCCGCAAAGGGGGCATTTTGGGAACACCGGACTCATCCAAACCCTTGGGGCTCTGTTATGCCACTTATTCTTTCCTCTGCTAATAAATTGGCATAAGTCATTCAATTTCTCTTCCAAATCCAGACTCAACTCGAATTCATGATCGCACCTCTTGCAGTGAACCTTTCCTTTGATGGTGTGGATATTATTCTCCGATAGATACTCCTTACTGTGGATGCTAGCTCGCTGATTCTTGGCCCAAGGAAACAACGCCGGAACAGTTTCGCTCATTGCTTTGCTCCGACGAGTAGATGAAGTGCGACGAGAGCGTGTAACTGTGGAAACATTTTCTGTCGCTTCAGCAGGTGCATTCGGAGGGTTGGTGTCATGGGTGCATGATGCCAACGAAAGATAAGTGTTGCTGGAAAATAACATGATGGAAGGGTCAAGGTTATAGCAAAGTGTTTGAGAATGGTTTACTGGGGGAAGGTAAAGAAAAAAAGGGGAAGGAGTTCGCGTGGAACTCCCACACCGGAGCGATAGACTGAGATCTAGCTCTTCTTCTAACACCATTGAGTTATTCATTCTACGTTCTGGAGGTCGGAAAATTAAGATGTGTGTGTATGTATGCCTTGAAATTTTACAAAAACAGAGAGGATTGAAGAATATATATAGAAGAATAAGATGGAATTTGATAAAAGATGAAGATAAAGGATTTTTTTGTTATATATATTAAAAAGATAATAAAAAATATATGTAGATGCTAAAACTTAAGATATTATGAAATATTTCTAAAACATTTATGGATAATATTTTATAATATACTAATATTATTATATTATGTTATATTTTTAATATATTATGATATAATAATTAATTATTTAATACTTTAAGATAAAATAGATTCTATTATATCTAAAAGATATTATCATATAATCACATATCATTTAATTTCTCTAACATATAATGGATTTTATTATATTATCAAATATTATAATATTATATTTAACTATTTAATATCTCTAAAATATAATATTTAATTATCTTCAAATAAATAAAATTTATCATGACCTAAGAAATCTATCAATACACTCCTATTAATATTTTAATTATCATATTCAATTATGAAACTTAATTTTTATATTCTCTACGCTCATTATCATATTATAATAGTTTTTTACTTTCTTCTTATCTTCTTGAATTCCCTTTCAAACCTAAAGCTTTACAAAAATCATCTGGACAAACTATCAAAACCAAAAAGATAAATAACACTTTCAGTATGATTGCCCAGGTATTTCATTTTCTAATATTTGTAATAACTTCAACATCGAATTCAAACCTACTTATTTCAAAAAAAACATGTATAATATTATTTATTTTTATTTCATGGTAAGGGACAGGCATAAGTATACTCTAAAAAAACGTGAGTAATTTTTTTAACTTATTTATAATTTATATTTTAAAATGCTTTTGCTCTAATCATTTCAAAATTTATAATTGTGATAATAAAATGTCAATTTTTATTCTATTTCTTTTAATTTTTTTTGAAGTTGGTTTCTAAAATGTTGATCAGAGTAAATGCAAATGCTCGCTTAGATTTAATCTAAAGATTATGTTTAATAGAATAGCTAGAATTGGGCAAACAGTTATAAAGTTGGTTATTTGTAAATATTACAAACAGACAGGAAAATACCGCTAAATTAGAAAAATATAAGATATGAGACAGAACATATACATATATATTAGTTTTAAAATTTTAATTAACATAACACAAAAATGAATTTAATCTATATATCTAATATTTAAAAAAGAGAAAAATAGTGTTCATATAAAATTTGTTTATTTATTTTTATAATCATAATAAAAACTTAGATAAAGTTTATGGATTATTTAAAAAAACATTAAATTTGTAATTATTAACATTTTTATGTTAGAGTCATGTCGAAATTATGTTAAAAAAAATATTTTTTAAATTGAATATTGGGACACGAATTATAACACACCTATGTACTCAAAGTTCATACAATTTTTTACTTTGGTGAAAATTGCAAACCCAACTCAACTTTTGATGCTTGATGTGAGATTTGGTAAATATTCACTCAAGAACAGCACTATAAAATGGAAGTGATACTAATACCGAAAAAACACTAGTAAACATATGTCTTTAAGTTTAACTACAATTGAAAAACGAACATCCAAATTGAGACGACCTAAACAAATCTTAATATTGTGACAACAAAGTCACGAGACCCAAAACGCAGTCAATTGAGTATGGGTGGATCAAGAATCAAATAAATGTAAATAATCAGGTAGAAGCTGAAGGATTAGGCCCTTATAAGTATTATAAAGGAGACGATCTTTGGCACCTGTTCGATGAATCTCATTGTGCTTGCAGAAGTATTTGAGATGCTCAAGCGTGCAGTACCCAAGCATTTGACCCAGCAATAAAAACAACCAATTAATGTCCTTTTTGTTTGGTGCAATCACAGGTCTGGTGCTGTTTTCTCTGTCGCAAAGGGGACACTTTGGGCACACTGGACTCAACCAAACCAGTGGGGCTCTAGTATGCCACTTCTCATTCTCTCTCGTAATGAATTGGATTAAGGCATCAAGTTTGTCTTCTAGATTCAGACCCAATTCAAACTCGTGCTCGCACCTCCTGCAGTAAAGCTTTCCTGTGATGGTGTGAACATTATTCTCCATTAGGTATTGGTGGCGGTGGATGGTGGCGCGTTGATTCTTGGCCCAAGGAAATGGTGCAGTAACGGTTTTGCTCGTTCTTTTGAGTCGTGAAGTGCGACGAGAACTACCGGAAGAGCGTGTGACTGTGGGCACACTTTCGGGTGCTTCAGCAGGCGCGTTTGGAGGGTTTGGGTTGTGGTTGGAAGATGCCAAGGAAGGATTGGTGTTGTTGGAACATGAGGTCGACGAAGACGATGGGTTAGGGTTAGAAGAAGTTGGTTGTATTTTCATGAGACATAGGTTTGTTTGAAGAGGGGTAGTAGTTTCATTTGAAGTCCCAAACCGAAGGGAGAGGGTGAGATTTAGCTCTTCTTCTGATTCCATCTGTTCTTTCTGATTCATTATGATCGCTGAGATGATACAGTTATATTGGGTGTTCAAGTAAACATTTGAAGTTCGACGCTTGAGATCTCATAACAGAATTTGCTATGTCTGTTACAACTTGTAGTTAATATTTGGAAATCTGAATATAAAAACCAACTCTGTTACATTCGTATACATATACATATACGTATTCCTATACATATTCGTATATGTATATCTATGTAAGAACGTACAAGGGAGATTTCTTCTTCCCCATTTCATTTTTTTAATTTACTTTTAATTATTATTTTAAAAATTAATTATTTTATAAATATTTTATATTTAATTATTATTTTAAAAATCTCTTTTATCTTTTAATATTTATTTTGTCTTTTAATAATTATTTTTAAAATTAATTATATATTCTGAAAATAAATATTATTAATTTTAACTCAATTTACTATGAAAATTAAAAAAATAGAACACAGACTTAACATCACCTGTATTTTCGTTAGGACGTGTAATGCGCATACTAATTTTTGCCGTTTTCACTACAATAATATTTAAAAAAAATTCCTTCTTTTTTCACATTTCATTTTTTCAGATTTACTCTTAATTATTATTTTAAAAATTAATTATTTTATAAATATTTTACTTTATTCTGGAAGTAAATATTATTAATTTTAACTCAATTTTTCAGAAAATAAAAAATGCAAACACATTACTTTTAACCGTTTTCACCTACAAGTCAAAATGAATTTGGCTATAGACAACTTAAAATCTAACCCTAATCTTCCTATCTTCTTTTTTTATTTTTTTGATATTTTTTAAATTATTACATGTGTTGGAAGCAATACCACTTTGTTCTATAATGTTAAAGAAATTATAATAGTTAAGAAATGATATTTGTTTAAATAATTAAAATTATCTTTAACAAATTATAAATTTAGAAAACCAAGGAAATAAATAAATAAAATTTGTAGTAATTAAGCACTCGGAACCGAAATAATTAAGATTGAATCTACATACTTATTTCAGAAGAAGCGAGTATATATAAATTTATTCAACAAACGGAGAATTAATGCATATAAGATTGTTCATAAGTCAGACATATATCGACCAGTTAACTCCAGTGAATAAAATATAAACAGAATCATATTTAATATATTAATACCAACCAGTATTTTACCGTACAATAAAATAAAATATTGACAACATTTGTTTTCTATGAAAAAAATATAACAGTATTTGTAAGACATAAACACGACTTAATTTTGGTCTCTAAAATTGTATGCAAATTTAAAATTAAGATGATATCTGTGTTACAAAATACAAAGAAAAACTGATTCGTTACTTAGAAAAACTGATAGCATCCGATAAAAGTACGATAGGATCCGATAAAAGATGAAGATATATGATTGTTTAGTTGTGTATTAATGTAATGTCAGTATCAAAATTTGTTATCCCCTATCTCTCGCTCTATCCTATAACTCCTTTTTCTTAAAGAAAAATACAAAATATTTCCTTTGAGTGTTTTTTATAAAAATATAAAAAATAGACAAAACTTAACATTAATCCGTTGTAATGTCGAAAAGATAAGAGAAAAAAAGTGAAATAAATAACTTCATTGGTTCAAAAAATCTTTTATATTACATAAAATATTAAAATCACATTAAATTAACACAACTAATGTAATGTTAGTATTGAACTCTTATTACTAAGTTAAAAATTATAATTATTAATTACAATTACAACTTTTTTTATTTAGATGTGTAATAATATAAATAATATTACATTCTGTAATTAAAATAATTATATTTAAAATAATTTATTAGGTAGTTGGTGTAATATAAGAGCACAAATGCATATGTGCATTCAATTTTGCGCTTTCTATACTTGGCACTTTTCCTTAATTTATTCTTTTCATTTTCATTCGGGTAGATCTTTATCTTATATCCTTTTTTCTCTAATATTTTATTTTTCCCTACGTCGAACAATATTATCAAATATTGAATCGAAAACTTTCCTTCCAAGATCATAAATATTGTAAGAAAAGACAATGCAAATATAATAAGAGATGTTTAAGAATACTAACATTGATCTAAATAATATATAAGATCCTACATAAATCAAAGATAAAATAAATTTAAAGTATATAAACTACTGTAAACTAATTTTATAAGTATCGAGACACATTTAAAATTTATATATATGTTAATGCGAGGAGTATATTATAAATTCTACATCAAGATAAAATAAATTTATAATATAAAATTTACTATATATAAGTAGATATATTTATCATGGTATAAAAAATAATAAAGATTGAACTCACTCGTTAAAAAAAAAAACACATGTAACATGATTTAAGCCAGGGCTTAAAAAGCGACATTATTTTTCTTAACTCATTTATATACTAATTCATTTTTTATCTTGAGTATTTATTTCAATAATTCAAAAAATCAATTTTTTCAATAAAATGTCAAATCCTGTCTACTTATTTTAATTTGTTACGCAATAATTTATCCAGTGAGAAATGTCATAGAAATACTATTTGTCACACTCCCACGATGTTTTTTATTGGGCCACGTTATCCAATATAACACATTATACATAAAATAATATTTAAAATTTAAGAAGGCTAATAATTTTAAACAACGTAATATATACAAAGTAAATTATATATACAAAATAAATATTTACGTTTAATATTTAATTTATATTTCCAGTTAACTTAAACTTTAATTTTACAAAACAATTTAAATTTAATTAACTAATTCAATCACACAATTCTCAATTTTTTTTAGCGAACAATGTCAACAAAATTGTCATAAAGAAAACAAACCTTTGGGCCTTGCAGTAGTCTAGCCCAAGAATGGTCAAGACGAACCCGAACCGAGCCTGAGTCCAGTGGTCCAAATTAAAAGTTAGGGTTTCTAGCTGTTTATATACAAAGAAAACCCGAATTTGTTCTTTTTCGTCGTAGGTCTGAGAGGGAGGGAGAGGGAGTGAGTGATATTTGTGTATTGCCTTCTCTCAGAAATGGTTACGTTCAGGGTGCGTATAATTCTCACTACTTGTGTAATGTTCTATATCGTTTAGCTCTGATAATTATTTTCATTGTGTAATGTTTGTTTTTTTTTTGTTTTTTTTTTTGCAGTTTCACCAGTATCAGGTCGTTGGGAGGGCGCTCCCAACGGAAGCAGATCAGCACCCAAAGATTTACCGCATGAAGCTTTGGGCCACCAACGAGGTTCGGGCAAAATCCAAGTTCTGGTAAGCACATTATTCTCTTCAATCATTCGTTTTAATTTCTGAGATCCTTTTTGCAATATTCTCCTCTCGTTCGATGTGTAATGATTTAGTTAGTTTCGAGCAATTGGAGTTCGTTGTCTCTGCTTCGATTTTTTTGTTTGTTTAGGTTTTAAGTTTTTTATGTTTTTTTTCTACTGATTAGGTACTTTTTGAGAAAGCTGAAGAAGGTCAAGAAGAGCAATGGTCAAATGCTCGCTATCAACGAGGTACTATCTCTTTTAAGGCTTTGATATTTTGGTTGTTTTTTTAACTTTTAATTTTAGATCATGCCGATGATTCAGTTGTTTTTGAGTTGTTGAAAATAATGATAAGATGTCACGTTTTCATGGAAAATTTAGTGGTAAACTTGTCTGTTACCTTATTCAGTGATACTGTTTTCTTGTGCACTGCCCTGTATAGTTGAATCAATTCATAATGATTAACCCGAAGTTCCGTAATGTTAACTTCAGATGCTTGTTTTGCTTTTTCAATAACCTGATAAATTAGTGTACGTAATGACATTTATATTTGGACATCATTTGTGGCTGTTATGTTATGTTCATAGTGTTTATGCAGAATTCTCATGATGCTTATGGCGGATGCTTTACTGCTCTATTAATAATTTGTTGAACTATTGTTGTCATTACATTTATTAATGGGCATCCTTGTGTTTTTTTAATCAAAGCTGCGTTTGGGTTTGTAATTAATTTCATCTACCTTGTTTAAAGTACATTTTGTACTGCCTGCTTTGTGTTGGAATATTGTTTTGAACTTTTGTCCTTCATTATATTTTGTTGTGCAGATTTTTGAGAAGAACCCAACCAAGATTAAGAACTATGGGATATGGTTGAGGTATCAAAGTAGAACCGGCTATCACAACATGTACAAGGAGTACCGTGACACTACTCTAAATGGTGGAGTTGAGCAGATGTACAATGAGATGGCATCTCGTCACAGGGTGAGGTGCCCATGCATCCAAATTATTAAGACGGCTACCATCCCGGCTAAGCTTTGCAAGAGGGAGAGCACCAAGCAATTTCACAACTCCAAAATCAAGTTTCCATTAGTTTTCAAGAAAGTTAGGCCACCATCCAGGAAGCTCAAGACCACATACAAGGCCAAAAAGCCAAACTTGTTTATGTAATTTGTTTAGTCTTTTGGCTGATCAAGTTAAGATTTTGTTTATCAAAGTTCAAAATTCTTTTTGATAATCAACTTAAGAGATTCTTAATTCGACTTCATTTTATAATGAGTATTTTATAGAACAGTTGTTTAAAGAAGATGAATGTTTGAAATCATATCGCTATATTAAACTGTGATATTTATTCTTATTTAATACAATAATGTAAAAGCTATAGAATAAACTTTAACCATATTAATATCACTCTTTGTGTGTAAGTGTTTGCGAGTTAATATGGTATTGCATGGATGTAGTAGTTATACTAACATATAAACTGTATGTCAGTGATAAAGTATTGTGATTAGTGTACTATTTTTGTTTATCGACAATAGGGATAACTAAAAACTTACAACGATATATCATATGACACATAAGTTAATGCTCTTTTAAAGTGTAAATCAATCCTAATTAATTAATGTTCTTTGAGTGTTAATATATTACAGCACATTTCAATTAATATTAATTTTTTTGTCCATAAAAATAATAAATATATTTCTAAAGGAGTACATAATTGTTATACATACAACAAATATTGTAAATAAAAATAAAGTTTATCATGGAATGTATAAGGCAACCATTTCAACTCATTGCCTTTAGAGTTACAAATACTTTTGCAACTCTAAATTTTAGTGCTTATACAACATTCCCTTAAATCAAGATGTTTTATAAAATTTAGACTCAAATATAATTAAGTCACCTTTAAAAAGCATTAACGCATACAATAATTATTTTTTTATACCTCCTAAGATTATTTCTAAAATTGAAAATATAACAATTTTTTTTTTCATAGTTCTTAAATTTTTCATCTACTACAATATAACAATTTTCTTTCATAGTTCCCCACAGGTCTTACTTTTTCTTCTTTCTTATTTTGAGCCTTCATTCCCTCCCTCGAAAAAGGGCATCCAGAAGTGAGAACTACCGAGTCCCCCGTGAACATAAGCAGAAAAGAATAACAAACATGCCAAAACAAGCATATGCAGAAGATAAACATTACATTAACGTTCTATTCCAAAGAACACCATAAAGACATCCTTATTAACATAGATACATAGTTTTTCATCAAGATGCGTACGTTTTCCTAGTACAACCACGTTTAGAGCTAATATTATTCATGGCACAGTTTGGTACACAGAAACAGAAAAGTAGTTATGGAGCCACAGATAAAGGTACCCAGACAAGATTATCAGAAGGGAAGAAATGGCAAACAGGGGAGGTTCCAGGCTCTACTTTGAGCACACGAAAGGACACGTGGTCTCGGTCCCACTTCGATGTGTCCATGTGGCAAATAGCTGCAGCTTGAACTCTTCCTCCATTTTCACCCTCCACCAACACCTCGTAGAGCTTCGTGTCACTCTGCTGACTGTGGCAGTAAAAAACTGCATAAGGGTAAGGCATAGGGTGACACCCTATAACGTTTGGAACCGAAATCACTTTCACTTCTGATATGCTATAGTTCTGTAGTAGAGTTGTTGAGTTTGTGAGATGAACAGTGGTCAGAACTTTGAACTGTGCGTCGCTCCCAAACAGATAGTGCGCGAAATCAAACAGGGATTCCAGGGATGTGGCACAGAACTTGGTTTCTCCTTCCATGTTTTCAAATTCGCATTGTTTGAGTGTGTATTTCATGGCCTTGGCCTGGGGTGAGTGTTTTGGGATGGAGAAGAATTTCAGAAGGTATGGTAGGTGTTTTGATGAGAAGGGAACGTTTTCAGCTTCTTCTCTGGTCAAAAATTTTGGAGAATTTGAAGAGTTTTTCTTGGAGAAGTAGATGGGCATGATTTTCCCAACCCTTAAATCATTTGGGGTGAAAAACACATTCAATTCAGGGTCCATGTGTTTGTGATCATCATGAGATGTCTTGTAGCTTTCAATAATCTTTTCGCTTTTATGTTTCTTCTCCTTCTTCTTGTCTTTTCCTTTATCATCTCCCTTTCGTTTCTTCCCTTTAGCCTTGTCGTCATCATCATCATCGTCGTCGTCTTCATCATCATCATCGTCTTCATCATGGTCCTCATCATGGACATGCTTCTTCATCTTCTTCTTCTTCTTCAAGTTTATACCAGCGCCTTCAAGCTGAATGATGCTGTCAAGTACAAGACCCTCTGTTGCAAAATTCTGCAAATTATACGATGCTTCCTTCAGTTCAATTTCTCTGCTAGATGTTTTGGTTACCTTTCTAGCTCCACCCTCTTGCAGAATCTGCAACGTCAACCAAGAAGACAAAGAAAGTTGAATAATCTAAGTAGACCATGCAAAAATTTCCGTGAAAGCAATCGCTCTCAGATCAACAACAGGATGATGAAAATTAACTACGGAAGCAAAATCATTTCAAGCAAACGAAAAAGTTCAAAGACAAAAGAAAATTTTCAAGAAGCCGAAGAAAAAAAGCTAAGTTGCAAGTCCTGTCTATGGAGATTGAAGGAAAATTTCAAGTTAACAGAGATATATATGACTTAGTTTAATCAAATACCAGAACCAGATCTTACCAAAAAGATGACTAGGGTGCATAGGATGAAGCTCCAAGAAGCAAATCCAAGTCTCATTTTTTCTTTCTTGAAACTTCTGGTTCTTCTTTCAAGATTGTATCAGAAAAAAGGAAAACAAGAAAGCTTGGAAATCAACCTTCTCGTGCCATAGTTTTCTGCACTTTATGGAGCTTCTTTGGTGGGAGATATTCCTATTTTAGATGGCAAAGAGCAAAAAATTGCGTTTTTGTTAAGCCATTTTTAAGCATAATTTAATGTTTGATTATAATAATTAAGTTTAATCTCGAATGTGAACTTGATTGTGAGTTAAATGAAATTGGTAGAAGTGGATTTTTATATATAAAATGAAATTGTCTTATCGAGATTTTCAACAGATATAAGAATTTTACGAGATGATTAATTTTATTTTCACTATTATTTTTTAAAATACAATAATTTTACTGAATAACTATTTTTATACATTATATTTGAAAAATAAAATAAAATGAAAAGTATATTTATATATATGAAATGTATTTTTTATGGCTTTTGATTTTTTTAACTAATTATAAAATGTATAAGTTAGTGGAACACCATGATTTCTATTCTATTAAAAAAAAAGTTAACCATTATAAAAAATTTGAATAAAACGTGCATTAGTCCTGAAATTATGCGTTTTAAGGGGAAAAAAAAAATCAAACTGGCGTTAAATTTTATACGAAATTTAAATCTTAAGAATAAAAGCACATGATGAAGAGATAATATTATAGGGATAGTGTAAATATTATACAGTGTCGGTGACGTCTAGTTTATTTATTTTCACTCGAATACATATTCAATTAAATTTAGATTTATGTGCACATGAGGACCTGGTCTCCTCCCAAAATTTAGTTGATGTCATCGGTTTTCATGGTATCAATTAGTGTAGTCTTTTCTTAATATCAATGATTAATCTCATGGTATCAATCTTTTTCTTTAGTTGCACTTTCTTTGTTTCTTTTGATATTTATTTACAGTTTTTTTTTTTATCAAAGAGTTGGAGTATCATTTGTTAAATACTTTTTTCCATTAATTTTCTTTAAAAATTGTAATTAATTCTTCTTTAAATTTTCGTTCAATTAGTTTCTAATTTTATAAATGTGTTAATTTAGTCATTTTAACAAAAATTTATTAAATTTATTTTATATTTCAATACATTTCATGATAGTATTTGAGTTATTTACACTGTTTGAAATATTTTCACTTTGATATTAATCGAGAAACAAGTTTTAAACATCAAATAATAAACTTAATAAAATTTAATTAAAAATGACTAAATCTATATATTTCTAAAGTTGAAAAACTAAATTGAGTAAAATTTCAAATAAAGATTAATTTTAATTTTTGCTAAAAAATTAAGAGACCAAAAACATATTTAACTGTATTTACATGTCTACTCACCATCCGAGAACAATATGAACATTCAAACGATAAGACTGTTTAACTTAAGTGAGTGTTTGTAGAAGAGAAACCAAAACAAACCTTTCTCATTAAAGTATATATGACAATAAAACTGACATTTTTATTGCTCTAATGTGTGTTATTGTGTTGATACATGAGTTTCTAAAATATGAGACCATGCAATAATGTGAGAACTCATACAATTTAAGAGACAATTTATATAGTTCGATCAAAATAATTTTGTAAGTAATTATCAAGTCTAATGGTAGACTAAACCTATTTTAATTGTTCTAATAATAATATCATTAGGTTAACTATCATGTTAATTAAATAAATTATCACCATTCTTCTTTGTCAAACATATATGTTACCCACCTAAGTCATCTCATTAAAAATAATAAGAGATGTTAATTACACGCACCGTATACACAATTTTATACAAACTTAATTACATACAGCAAATAAATTATGATTGTGATGCAAGGAAAGAAAAGTATGTCGTATAGAAGGTGTTGTTAATGTTTGTACACATACTAATAATTTGTCTGATTAGTTGAGAATAAATTAAAGGAAGAGTGAAGATGAAATTAACTATTATTATTTCATAATAAATAAGAGAGTGAATAATTTTTAAAGATGTGAAACTTGTGATAAGTGACAGATCTATTTATGTACCAAAGTATGTATATAGGGATGGCAATGGAGCGGGATGGGACGGGTTTTACTATCTCATATTTATCTTTGTAGAAAAAATTCATCATCATCCCCATATCCAAACTCAGCGGGTATCAAACTTTTGTCTCATCCCCATCCCCACCGGGTAACGGGTATAATCTTATACTCATACTCATACCCGTTTTCTTACTACTTCAATATTAATTTTAATTAATTTTTATAAAATAATAAAATATTACAGTAAAGGAAACATAATATTATCAAATATTCAATATTAAGAGGGTGATTGTTTATTCGATATCCAATACTTTGAAATAAATTATAATTGTTTACATTTTATATTAGAATACCAAATAAAATTTCAGGAAAACCAATATATTTTTAAATTTGCAAATATTAATGAAACCTAGTTGATAAAATTTAAAAATATTTTTAAAAAAATATAAAAGGAAAACAAATATTCAAATTAAAATATATTTTAAATGTTTGTTTACTTCAATTTTTTAAATTCTAATACACTAATAAAAATTAAAATATATCATTTGATCAAAATGATGCAAAGAACAAATAATAAACATAATAATAAAATTTTGACATAGATCTTGTATCTTCTAAACTTTAATAAATGTTGGATGATAATAAAAAAAATTCATGACAATTACATTAAATTTTTATATTGTTGTAAATAAAAGTTATTTATACAATTATCATGAACAAATTATAGTATGATTGATAATGAGTTAGAAAATAAAAAATAATTAAATAAAATATATCGAAAAAGTATTCTACATGATGAAAATAAACAACATATAAAAATATTAAAAATTAACAAATGTGTGTCTTAGAAACAATTTGAGAGACTATTGAAAGAAATCGCACAAAGGAAAACTAATGTATAATTAAGGGTATGATAAGATGAAATATACCTTAGAGATCTAAGAAAACTTAATATCAACATATATACTCAATGGTTGAGAAATGACGAAAATTGTTTTAGCGAAACAAAATAGTTCTTCAAATGAAACAAAAATTATTAATAATAATGTTTTTTTATATTACCTAGTAAATAAAAGGTGTATGATATTAAACACTTAAATTGATAGTATTAAACATTCTTATGTGAAAATATGAAAGGAAAATATGCAATAAATAAAAATATTAATAAGGTTTTTTTATATTACCCAGTAAATAAAAGGTTTATGATATTAAACACTTAAATTGGTAGTATTAAACATTCTCATGTGAAAATGTGAAAGGAAATTATGCAATAAATAAAAATATTAAAAAATAGAAATATTCAAATGTGAGACATAAATTGTTTTTAATTGGCATACATCATTTTAACATAATTACATACAAGTTATGATACTATGAAAAATATATGAAAGATGCGAATGAGTTTCATGACAAACCAAATAATTAAAAGAAATAGAAAATAGAAAGTGTGTGTATATATATATATATATATATATATATATGGTTACTTAATTAATTGTGAATATTTTAATAATTTAAACGGGACAAAGATATAGTGGGGACAAGTATTATGGCGGGGATATATACATCCCCATACCCAATTGAAAAAGTCGAGGATTCCTCATACCCATCACCATACCCAGTCATTGCGGAGATTCTCCGTCAAAACAAAGACGGGTTCGGACAATACCCACGGAACGGGTTTATTTGTCATCTCTATATGTATATGTACTCTGATTTTGTTACAATTATAATTAAGTATCTTTTTTTTTTGTTATATATTTTGAGTTTGTTGTCTAGTGTTATATGATACTGTGTATTTGACTATTGCTCCAGTAACTTTGGATGACAAAAATATTTGTATCTGTAAGTATTTACGAATAAGATTTGCGACGGATAGTTAATATTGGTAGATATTCATTACACATGAGTAGTGGGTACTGTGTATTTTAATATATGTTTATAAACAGGTTGTGTGCGGGTATCACACTATATGTACCCTATAGGTATCCCTTACAAAAAATAAAATAAAATAAAAATAAAATTTAATTTATATTTATTTAGTTAAATTTAATTTATATTTTATTAAGTTAAGTTTAATTAAAATTAAAATTAAAATTTAATTTATATTATATTTAATATTTTTTATAAGCTTACTTGAATTTTATTTAAAAAATTTATAAAGTATACATCATTTTTAAATATTTGTGGGTATGCAAGTATCTACAAATACATGCAGCTTTTAAAAAAATTCACAAATATTTTTTAAGTGGATATTCAGCGAGTGATTTTTTTTTTTACAGATCGGATAGTAAGTTGGTACTATTCGTACCCGATCTGACCCATTATCATTCCTGGTCTTACATCTGTCACTGCTCATAGTATTATTACTTTATACATATATATATATATATATATATATATATATATATATATAATTATTTTTTTTTATATTTATTTTATTTTTACTTTTTTGTCAAACATTATTTTTCTTTACGGGAACTAAAGTGAAATGAAAAGGAGGCAAATGGATACAAAATATGATAATATTATTTTCTCTTACTTGTTCTTCGTTTTAATTCAATTATATCTTTGTGTTTTGAGTTCTAGCCACGTTTATCTTGACTCGTGTAAAAAATCACGTTGGTTCTACATTTCAAGTCTTATTATATGTTTATTGTTTGACCAAACTCCATATTTGTTATCACTTTAAAATCTTCTGGAGTTGCTTGCGTGAACTTGAAACACCAGTAATAACCAATCACACTAAGGGATTTGGTTAAAAATGTTTCTCTTAGATCTACATTTGAGAATCGCCACCTTAATTAACTCAAATTAAAGTCTTTTTCAAATTTCTAGATTATAGAGTGGTTACTGTTAGAACCAATAACTTTCAATATCAATATGTTGAAAGTCATTTTTTTTTCAACATCGAACATATTCTAAACTATAAGGAACTAAAATTCGTTTGTTGGAGTGAAATCGAGTTTAAATTTCTTAAGTGTTTGAAGGAAGAAACATTGCTTAAAAAAAGACTTTATGAAAAACGATTAATTGTATATTTAAGGTATTACACATTAATAAAGACATTGAATATTCCAAACCGAACAATATAATTAAAAGATATTACTTATGAGATAATTTTCTTTATCATAAAAAAAAAATTAAATAAAGATTATAAGATGTCCTAACCCTCATAAAACAAACAAACAAAAAGAGAATAAATTAGTATTTTGCCCATCTACATATTCAATACGTATAAATTGTTTGTTTCATATTCATTTTCATCAAGAAACTGGTATATTTATACCCGTAAATGTGTCTCTCAACCATTCCAAATATAAGTTAAATAATTTTTTCCAAAAAATAAAAATTATAACAAATTTGAGGTAATATTATCAAGTATTTAATCTTAAAAGAATACATATTTATTTCTCTAACATTAAATATCAAAAAATAAATTATAATTATATAAGTATAAAAAAATATCAAATAACAAATTTATTTAGATAAAATAATTATTTAAAATTATAAAATTAATCAAATGTGTATGTTGTAATGACTAGTCATGCAAATTAAAAATAGTTAGGGAACCCCAATTATACTTTTATTATTCAAAATACATGTTTAAATAGTCGATTTTTACGTCCACAAAAAAGTACGTATTTGATAACACTGGTGATTAATATTAAAAGTTCAAATAATAATTAATAATGTATTATGAATTAATGATGGTCCATTAATTTGATATAATTACTTATATGGTTAATGATATAAGATTATTTATGTAGTATTTTGTATTAACTATTTCATTTATATCCTTTCTGATCACATGTTGTATCTATAAATAAGATTCTTCTTATCACTAATAAAATATACGAAAAAGTTAATCTCTATTTTTTCATTTTCTATTATTTCTTTCATTCTTTATTATCTATTATTCTCGTTTTATTTTATAACATGATGAATAATTAATGAGTAAATAAGAGTGTGGCAGTGATAAATAAATACAACGGCACACATTCTAAGGAAGAGTCTGATAATATGAATTTGCATGCAATTTGTTTGGCTGTGTGATAAATACTGTTACAAAATCCAAAGATTGACGCTGATAATACAAATTTGCATGCGATTTGCTTGGTTGTGTGTATGCTGCAATGGTTGTGTGATAAATACTGTCACAAAATCCAAAGATTGACTCTGATAATGTAAATTTGCATGCGATTTGTTTGGTTGTTGTATGATAAATACTGTCACAAAATCCAAAGATGGACTCTGATAATGTAAATTTGCATGTGATTTGTTCGATTGTTGTGTGATAAATACTGTCACAAAATCCAAAGATTGACTCTGATGATATAAATTTGCATGCGATTTGTCACAAAATCCAAAGATTGACTCTGATGATATAAATTTGCATGCGATTTGTTTGGTTGTTGTATGATAAATACTGTCACAAAATCCAAAGATTGACTCAGATAATAAAAATTTGCATGCAATTTGTTTGGCTGTGTGTATGCTGCAACTGTTGTGTGATAATTACCGTCACAAATGAAATTTGTTTCGCGGTGTGATAATAAATACTGTCACAAAATTCAAAGTTTGACTCTGATAATATAAATTTGCATGCGATTTGTTTGGGTGTTGTGTGGTAAATACAGTCACAAAATCCAAAGGTTGAATCTGATAATACATGTGCACGATTATCGGTTTACTGTGTTTTATTTTCCCAAAGTTGACTTTTCTTTTTCTTTTTGTTTTCATTTTTATGTTATTTAATTTATACAACTGTAACGTGATAAAGAGATAGAATCTGAAAATATGTATTTGCATGCGTTTTGTTTGGCTGTTGTGTATGCAGTGCTTCAATTGCTAATAAATAGTCTCACAAAATCCAAAGATAGAGCGTGACAACTCTGCAACTTTATCTATTTACTCTATTTCTACAAAATTCAAAATATTCTGTCAAATTATTTTTTCAGGAGTTGATATTTTATTTTTTCTTTTTGATTTGTAACACTTTTAAATGTTATGTTGAAGATTAATATTTATCACTATTTGTAGATGTCGAATGTTAATCATCAAGTAGATATGTATAGGCAAGAACATCGGTCAAATTAACTTTGACTTAGAACTAAATTATTTTTAAAATAAATTAAAATTGAAATTAAATCAAATTGTAATGGATTTAATGTTAAAATATCATCTTTTATTAACAAATTTAAAATAATTTAAAATAAAATAAATATAAAATATAAATTTCTTTTTTATAAAATTATAAATTTTAATAAAAAAATTAGTATAACATTTATATAAAAATTAAATTTGATCTTAAATTGGAGAGAAATAAAATTATTTTATTTAAAAAAAAATTGAGATTCAGTTGAATCAAAATAATAAATTTAAGATTAAATTTAAACTAACACAATGACACTTTTTGTAACAATTACATGTGTCATTGTCCTACCACATTACAGTGTTACTATCACATGACATTATGTAACCTTGATAAGTGACAATTTTTTATGTTTTAAAAGATAATTAAAAAAAAACTAATTAACACGTGACACATCTTTAACATTATTAATAGAATATTAACGAAAAAGACTTGATTATGTCAAAATTTTATGAATAAAGACCGAATTGAAATGCATCAAAATAAAATGACCTATTTGAGATTTACCAACAAAAATGAGAACGAAAGACATCATTACAATAAAACTCTTAAATAATAATCAATTTTAGTAACAAAAAAGTATTAATTTCTATAGTGACTAATTTATAAAATAAAGGTTACTAAAATAGTCACTATTATGAATAAAAAATTGTAATTGGTTACTAATTAATTAGAGACTAATTTAGAAATTAATTTCTTTAGTAACTAAAACTTTAGTAGGTAATGTTTAGTGACTAATTTATAATATAATTCCTTTTGTAGCTAAATTTTAGTAAACCAATTTAGAAATTAATTATATTTTTTCATAACCATGATTATTTTAATAATTAAGAATTTTTGTTATGTAAATTACTATCTAAATTGGTTTATAAATTATTGGATTAAAAGAATTGACTTATGCTAGATTCTAAGTATTAAGCACGTAACTAATATATATGATTTAGTGATGTTATAAATATTATATAAATTAAAACATGATGCAAAGAGAGTTCTTGTACCGATAATACCCGACATTGGAGTACAATTTGATATTAAAAATGAAGTTTATAAACCTAAAATAGTTACAAGAATTAGGTGTGTTAGAAGAGAATGCATTGAGCATCATGGTAATGCAAAATCTTTCTCCTTTAACATTCACCTTTCTTTGCAAACATGATGTGGTGTGTAACTTAATTTGTTTTTAAAAATTAGGTGCTAAAAGTAGAATTGTTTTAGAAAGCTAAAGTAAAATTGCAACTTTTGACTAAATGAAAGTATAATGGGATCCAATCCCATTCTCTCCTTTGAGTTTTGTTGGAATATTGATGGAATGTCACAATCAATTGTTTTGACTATTGAGAGTGTGATGTATAGTGGGAAACAAAGAACGTTGACGAAACTGTTGTTTTTGCGCCACCTTTCTCTCCCACTCAACCTTTCTTAATGGCTCTAATTCAAATGCAACTCAAAAGCTGTTGCTAACCAATTCAAGTGGAACCCCATGCACATTCCCTCGCATCATCCACTTATAAATAATAACCACACCATTATCATCAAATATCTCTTTGCAAATATTCACCCTATCAAACATTCGTACGTTGAATCTTTCGAGAGAAATTGATGAAAAAATACGATATCAATAAAATATGAGTTCAATTTATATATAAAAAATTGACGTCACTCTTCGTTCAAAATTTTAAAATAACAATTTTATAATGTTCAACTTTTCTATTTTTATTCGATTAAAGATTTAGACTATGTTAATAGACAGTAACACCACCAAACATTGGACACAAAAAGGAAATATATATGCCTTTTCAACGGAAGTGTGAACCATTCTCATTTCTTCCGAAACCTTTTTTAAAGTCCTTTTGACCTTATCGTATCAAATTCACTCACGCCATCAGCACAAGATTTTGGTCTTCACCCAAACTAATTTGTGGCTCTGGTTTTGCCCCACACACATGTTAAATCAAGGAAATGCTGCAGAGCCAAAAAGGAAAAAAAGAAGAAAAAAAAGTAACATGTGGAAAATGGGAAAAGGTATACTATATCCAACCTTTCTTTCTTCTACTATATCAATGTTTGACAAAAAGCATCTACATTTTTAAGTTAGCCCCTATTTTTTTTTTTCATTTCTTCAAAATATATTAATTTTAGTATATCAATTATCAATTTTGATAAAGAATTATATTAAAATAGTATATTTTAAAATCACATTAAAGAAACATCGCTAAAAAGTTTTAATCCACTTTTAACGAATCACATTTTTATTTGACAACTTTTATGAAAATACTTCTTTTACTACTTTTATGTTAACTAGCTTAAACATGTATTATCATGTATGTATATATGTATGCATTTTTTGAATATATATGATATTATGTTAGTATTTGATGATCTTATAATGTTATTAAGTTAATAAACAAAATAAAATTATATTTACAAAAATAAAGTGAAATGTATGGAATAAATATGAGAAAATAACTGTTGATGAATAAGAGAAAAAAGAAGAATGAGATAAGTAAATAGTTTTATAAAAACTTGTAAAAGTAACCATTAATTTTTAAAAATTTAACAAATAATTACATTGTAAAGGGTACAATTGAAATTATGAAATGTGGACACAAAAGAGGAAATCCTCTTTATATATGTAAAGTTAAAATTGTGAAATGTGGATATAAAAAAGAGAATCTTCTTTATATATAATTATAGATATAATGCGAAAAAAATATGACATTGAATGGAGTATTTTTTTTTTTCCTTAAATGACTTCAACATCACTTATTTATTTAAAGAGAACAAGTTGAATAATGCAGGGCTAACTTGGAGGGGTTGTTTGCAAGATGTATATGAAATTTGATTTAATTTATGTGGTGAAGTAAAGAAGTGTGGCATTTTGTGTGTTATTTAATAGAATGAATTGATAATGTAAAGTGATGGAAACCCCTTTTTGAAAGAAGAAAATAATTAGAAGAAGTAGGCCAAGTGATGCAGAAATATAGTTGACTTTGTGAAAAAAGAAGTAGAAGACACGCATATATGCCAAATAGGTATGCCGTGCATGAACATGTGCAAGGGAACAAAACTAAGTGCTGCAACTACACTTTTATCCCTTTCTTTTTCTTACTATGCACGTTTCAACTTGACTTTCCAAATAATTCCACCATTTTTCCTTTACTTTCTTCAACACAAAGGGTGCCCTGAAAGTGACATCTCAAATAAAATAACTATAATTTTTTTTTTTAAATAAGAATAAGGTCGATTCATAATATATAAATAAGTATAAACTTTACTTTACGGTTTTAGTAAAATTTGTTGTTTATTAAATCTATGTTTATTAATTATTAGATACTATCAAATTATCCATTAATATCTATCTCACATTTAAGATATACATATCTCAACTTATACAAAGTATATTGAAAGTTTCACATCAACTAAATATAAGATCATTTTATACTATAAATAAATGGTTTCACAATATATAATATATGAATGAATACAAGTGTTACTTTTGTAAGTCAATTTTATAAGATTAATTTAGATTTAAAATCTATTCTTAACAAAAAAAACTTTTTATTCAACAATAAACAAAAATTTCACTTTTTTATTGAATTTCGCATGATTCGTTTTTCACTTTAGAAAAAATGGTGAAAAACATGTTATTTTTCAAAATTATTTTTCTCTCTAAAGCTAATTCAAGTTATAACTACCGAAATAAAGAATTTAGATTTTCAATAAAACTTTTAGTGTTGTTCTTCTATTATAACTTTTAAAATATATTAATATATGTTAATTTTGATGATATATTCAAAGTATATTGATATATTTTCTATACATATTCACTAAAAATCTTATAGATAATTTAAATAAATAAAAAAACGCTTTCCTTGAGTGGATTCAAATCTTTTTCATGTTGTTGTTTATAGCTCACAACCCTTATAGAAAATATCCATTGGGGTGCCACCCATTTTCACTACATTTATGAATAAAAAATAAAAAATACCAACTGATTGCTTTACACTGTGTGCTTGCACTAGAAAATAATATATATATATATATATATATATATATATATATATATATATAAAAAAAATTTTATGACTTTTTGCAAACACGTGTGACCGGTTGATTCATGTGTCTCTTGTTCATTGGATAATTCTGACAATAACTGATATTTTACTAAATATACTATAAAATATCATGTTGTGTAAGGGCGTAAGAGACTTTTTATGCACAATTTTATGACAAGTACAACATTGAATTAAAAATCATAATTAAAAATAATAATTTTACTTGCGTAATGTTTGAAAAAGAAAGTTCTATCTTTTGCCTTCTATTCTAAATTTTGAAAACGGGAATTAATATTTTACATTAGTTAGTTAGATTAAGGCATGTTTTAACAAAAATAAGTTGACGTTATCATTGCAAACTTTGGACAAACAATTTAATAGAAAAGGTTTCGAACGTGCCGAAACTAACCACGATGATAATATTACGTACCAAATTAAATTTTAATACAATGTATTATAATAAGACAAAAAAATCAAGTTTTATTAATGATTTTACATTATCACCTTAAATATATAATTATAAACTTATTTTTTCTTCTTCTTTTTTTCGTATATAATATTTGTTAGATGTATAAGTGTGTATTTACCTTTTTATTTATTTATTTAATTTCTCTCAAATTTTTTTAGACCTGGACTTTTTTATATTTTTCTTTTCTATTTCTATTCCATCTAGATGCTCAGTACTTTTCTTCAGTTGAAATTTCCACTCTCGTATATGCATTAAAACATCATTCAAGTTTGTACAACACTGCCAACCAAATAAGAAAATCATATAAATCATTACTTCAATATAAATACTTCAATATAAAGTGATGATATTAACAAATATATATATTCTTGTATGCTTGGAACTAAGCGATGTTAAGAGCCTTTAGTCTTTTTTCTCTTTTCCTTCTCTCCTTATCATTGACTCTGATCCACCGTCGGGAGTGGGATACCTGCAAGCACTCTGATGTTTAAGTAAAAAATAATCCGATATTTTTTATGCATTATATGAGTTCAAGATTAGATACCCATGTTAGTGATTGAATCATCTCTTATATTACCTGCATTTAGGGATGACAAAAATACTCGTGCCCGCGAATATCTACGGCAGATAGTTAGTACCCGCAAATATTTAATACCCGCTCATAAACGGGTCGGGTACGGGTATCATACTATCCGTACCCGTGGGTACTCGTTACCCGCAAAAAATTAAAATTAAAAAATTAATTTATATTTTATTAAGTTAAATTAAATTAAAATTAAAATTAACAATATATTTTATTATGTCAAATTTAATTATAATTAAAATTTAATTTAATTTATATTTTATTTTTATAACTTTATATTAAAAAAATTATAAAATATATTTGTTTTTAAATATTTGCGGGTATCGGGTATCCATGGGTACCCGCAGGTTTTAAAAATATCTGCTGGTATTTTTCAAACGGATACTCGACGGGTAAATGGGCGGGTGGCGGGTCGGGTTGCGGGTAAGCATTATTCGTGCCTGACCCGACCCGTTGTCATTCCTACCTGCATCACTCCCGACTTTATTATGTACCGGGCAGTTTTCTTCTTTCATTAAACACTAAGAAATCTAATGAATGTTGATCCAGACCTTAATACAACGGTAACATTTCCAATTCAAATTGATGTTGAGCCTTTGAGTTCTTGGGCCTGTATGTTATCTCTTCCACCATTTGAAAAATCTTCCCCTTTGCACCGTTAGTCCAGGATGTACCCGACCCCTTAAGCTGGGATGTACTCGGCCATTTAGGCCAAGATGTGTCTGCTGTCTTGTTGGGCCATGGAACGCACATTCCGAGATGTACCTAGACACTGGGCTGGAATGTACGCATCCATCCACACCAAGCTGGATCTTTTCTTCCTATTCTCCTTTGATAAATGTGCCTTAATTTGAACAAGATCCTCTCCTGCTGTGTATGTGTCTGGGTACATCTCTTCTACGCTTCCCTACTATACATAATTAGTGGGACATACATAGACACCCTATACGATATATATGTGAGAACTACAACGATGATAAATAATTAAATTTAAAAATTTGTTTAACATTTTTAAATTTTGAAAATTTAGAAATTAGTATAAGTTAGACTTCTGGTTTCTTCATTCAGTCAAAATTTTTTTCTATAGTCTGGTGTGTACGTGAACAGTGGAGATCGAATGTGGGTCTTTATGAGGCCTAGCCACTTTTTCTTCTCTCCACCTTTTAATTAATAATTTAACTCAGGAAAATAATAAACCTACCCTCTGTTTTATGTATATATAATTAAAGAATATAAAATAATAAATGTAATGTAACAAATGATGTCGGTAAAGAAGAAAAGAATGATGTGGAAGTTTCTTTAAATACTAACGTTTATTTAAGAACTATAATATTCCTTTTATGAAATGTTTTCTATACGTATAAATTGAGAGGGATGGATTTTTTATTATATGTTTAGAATATAATATTATTTATAGTTGTAATATTATTTTCAGATTTAATATCAGTTAATGTAAATTTTATTTTATAAATTTATTTTGAATGATTAAATTAGATTTAAGTTTATTTAATAATTTGATATCGTAATTATGAATCAAATTCTATTTGATTTAGATCTGTAATGATTTATTATATCATATGTTATTGAGGAATTTGTTATTTGTTAAGTATATTGTTCTAGCCATTGTTTAATTATTATGGGATTATTTTTTAATGTATAATTTCATGCACGAAATGTATATATTTCGATATGAAGTGATGTGTTGAAAATCCCACGTCAATTAAAAATAAGATAAGTTTATAATATATAAGTTGGTACAAATATCTTTTTACAAACAAACTTTTGAGAATTAAGTTAGATTTAAAATACAATTCTAAACATTTATGATAAAAATAACAAAGTTAAATATGTTTTTGGTCCTTTAATTTTTCGTGACAATTGAAATTGGATCTTTCTTGAAATTTTGGCCTAATTTAGTATTCTAACTTTTAAGAATATGTGGGTTTAATTCTTCTAACCAAATTTTATTAAGTTTATAGGATGTTTCAAATTTGTTTCATGATAATATTTGAGTTTGTAGTGAACCTAACAACAATAATCTTTTAACTTATGGGTTAAATATGTTTTTGGTCATTCAACTTTTAGTAAAAATTAGAATTAGTTTCTCTTGAAAACTTTGAACCAATTTAGTCTTTCAACTTTGTAAATTCGCAAATTTAGTCATTTTAACCAAATTTTATTAAATTTATTTGACGTTTTAAACATATTTCATTATATTATTTTAATTTGTTTACCTCATTTAATACATGTTCGTTTCCATATTAGTCCAGAAATATGTTTGAAACGTCAAATAAACTTAAAAATTTTGGTTTAAATGATTAAATTTACGTATTTTTAAACATAAAAAATTAAATTAGTTTAAATTTTTTGAGAGAAACTAATTCTAAAATTGAGTAAAACTTCTTAATTTATTATATAGTTGATTTTATTTATTTTTCAACCGGTGTGGTGACATATATAAACGTGGATCGTGGGTGAGTTGTGGCTTAAAGAAATATCCAGAGAGGCTGACAACTCTGCAGAGAATAGCGTAAACATGAAGTCCAATGTTGCTGTGTTCGTAGTTTTCTCTCTTCTCCTGGTACCTCTTCACAAAAACTCTGTTGCTCTTTCACCTGTCTTCATACTTTTATTTCTACTTTTGTCAAATCCAAAAAGCTTTGAATCTTCGGTTTACCTTAAAGTTTTGTCTCCACTGAAACTCATAGAAAAGTGCGTTTTTGTGAATAGGTTGGGAGTTTGAGCAGCGCAAGAAAAGACCTAGACGGGTATTGGAAGGAGACGATGAAGGAGCAACCTATGCCAGAAGCAATTAAAGACCTTATCGAGGATTCCCAGGTATCAGAAACAGGGAAGGATCGTTTCATCAGAGACTTCGATGTTAAGCCTAATGTCATATTGTATCACACCCATGTTGTCTCCATGAAACAGACGCAGAAGAATCAAGATTGAAGCTCCCATAAGAAATGTGAGGGATAGATATTTAGCAGCTAATAATAAATTACTGTTTCAAAATTTGTACTAAAAGTTTGAACCCTTTAGTATAGATTTAATCCTGGTGCTTATCTAGCAGTAATCCTTCTTTTAATTTTAATTAATTTGCAGCATCTTGCTTTTATTTATTTTTTTGTTCTTGCAGAATTTTTAGTTTTCTCTTCATGATAATCTCTTAAGCAACTTTCCCTCTCCAGATATTGTTGGATCTCGGAGATTAAATTAATCGTGTTTCTTTTTTCCTTCTAAATCCCACGGTTAATACATATGGATGCTCTAAACTTTTAATGAATCGATCATGTATTCATTTCTATATTTGTTTGAGATTTTTCTATTGAAACACAAACACAAACACACGTGTGGTTAATCTCTTACGAGATTTAGTATAAAATATAATTATAGTCAAATTTGAATAAAAGTCGCATATATGATACACATATGACAGTGTTTTAGCTAAAGAGAAATTATATTATAATAGTAATATGATAATTATTTTCCATATTGGTTATGTTTATCAGAATGGTGCGTGTAGAATGAAATCTGAATGAGTTATTTTAGTTGAAAAAGAAGAATGATGAAGACTTGAAAACAAGAGGTACATATTCTGTACACTGTTTAAAGGCGACTTGGTGGCTAAGAAAAGATGGTTTTCCTAAATTGCTTTTCGACTTAATCTTTATTCCATGCAAGACTTTTGCTTCAATAAAATACTTCTTCTTCAGTTTAGTAATTCTTATATCACATAAACTCTTACGTGCAGCTTTGGCCTTCGTTCTAATTAAACATTGTTAAATCTATTCAAACGTCACGTTTATTAAATATGGGATATTATTCCTTCTCTCTGCAGTAAAACTAAAATTGTTGACTATATAAACGTAAATTTATAGGTAGGGATATTTTCTATTACTCTACAAGTGTGACAAGGAACTCTACATCATCTATTAAAAAAAAAAAAAAAAAATTATTTTGATACCAGTATTACTAAAAAAAATTATATTTTCTTGTCAATTTTATTTTGAATTTTTTTTATAAAAAATACTTATAAATTTTGTTATAAAAAAAATTTACAGAAAATTGTTGTCAATTTTTTTGCAAAATATTTTATATAAAATACTTTTTACACCAAATTTTGTGAAATAGTTATAAATTTTATAATTTTATAAGAAATAATTACTTACGACTTTGCAAAAACGTGTGTTTTTTTGTAAACAGTCGTCCGGGTCTGGTCATTGCGACTCCCTTTGTGAGGAGACACCCTTTCTCCCGAAGTTATGGAGCTATTTTGTCGAGTTTCTTAGAGAGAGTTATCTCGCGTCCTTAGGTATTCTCTGTCTATCCACTTGTGTCGGTTTCGGGTACAGGTACCCATTTGTTGAAGGTCGATTGAGTTTTTTCTGTATCTATCGATTAAAAATTAAAAAAAAAAAACAAAAAAAAATTACAAATTTTTTTATAAAAATTACAAGAAAAATCTTAACTTTACCCATGAAACAGGCGTACATCGTCCAAGTTCATCGTCTTTATTCAAACCCTGAGTAAGGTATTTGTTTTCGCCGATTCCAATTTGTGATTTTTTCTTGATGCACCATATCGTTATTAATTGCACCTCCACATAATGCACTCTCAGAATCACTGTTTTTGTCACACCACTGTCTGTCTCTGCTGTAGAGGAAGAAAAGAAAGGGAAACGCATAAGAGAAATAGGCGAAAAAATTAATAATTCCAAAAAATTCATTCTGAAATTAATTTCATATGTTGTGTAAAGTTTTTCCAGAAAGTGTTATATGCATTTTGGAAATTCCAAAAAAAATGTTTTGAAATGCATTTCATGCATTCCGAAAATTCTGCTCCAGGAATTTTATTTCGAAAATTTCATTCTATAAATTTTAAAAAGCTTGTTTCAGAAAATTTTAAAAATCCAGAAGTCAGAGTGTGGGGGAGTTATCATTTTCAAAATTGGGGACGCGCAAAGAAATTATGCGGTGCAGAAAAGAGAGGCCCAATTAATTATGCCCTGGGTTTTGATGAGTGTTGGGCTCTAGTTAGTTCCATGCCCATTCAGTTTTATTTCAAACCATGGCTCTACTTCTGAATTGTTGTGATCCTTGTTTATAATTTGTTTTAAAAAAAAATAAAAAACTCCTGATAGTCAGATCATAATCTTAGTTTATTTTCATATTAAATAATTGTTGTATTTATATAATTTATATAAAATTATTATTGTCTATTTTGTTATAATTATAGATTAATATTAATTAATAAATTAAATTATTTGTTATTCTCAAATACATAGTTATTAATTTTATGAATAATACATAATTTTGATTTCTTGAACTCTTCGTCCGTGATGATTTAGATTGTTCAGTGAACGATTCATCGTGAATTAATTTTATAAAACGACATAAAACACACTTGTGAGATATGTTATCGAATAACCCACCAGAAAAAGAACAATATTTTTCCAGAGACGCACTTCCAATCAGATGGATCTTGAGTTGATTCATATACACGATACTTTTGAACTCATATTTGAATATACTATATTTTTCTATCTTATATTAATTTCTTCCATCACTAATTAGTACAAATAATACACACTACAATTATTTCACTTGAAATAAATAAATAATTAATTAGTTACATTCAATTGATTTCTAAAATATCTTTATTATTCATGACTAATCCAAATTTTCTCTTTTTCTTTCTTTATTACACATATACCTTGCATATTTATATAGGTTAGGATTCATAATTATGATGAAATTAGGATGCAGAAACCCTTGCATATTCATATATAGTACATGATTAAGCTCTTGCATTTTTTTTTTCTCCAGCATTATTGGGTTCATAAGCATGTAAAAATACTAGTATATATCATATGCTTGAAGAACCGTGAGCTTGTGGTTTAGGGACCCAAATGAGATGATCCGCAGGGAAGAAATGGCACACGGGAGAGGTTCCAGGAGTGATCCGAAGCACCTGAAATGAAACATGAGTAGGTACCCACTGTGAGGTATCTAAGTGACAAACAGCCATGGCTTCCACTCTATCGCCATTTTCGCCAACCAGTGAGACCCTATATACCCTATTCGCACTTTCTTGGCTATGGCAGTAAAAAACAGCATAAGGGTACGGCATGGTGTGACAAGCCACCATTTTTGGAGCTGGGATTTCCATGATGGTTTCTTGGATAGTGTAGTTTTGGAAAGTCACACTTGACGTGGTCTGGTGCAAGGTGGAAAAAGCTTGGAGTTCTGATGTCACCCCGAGAATGCTCTGTGTGAATTCAAGCATGGATTCTAAGGAGGTGGCGCAGAACTTTACCTCTCCTTTGATGGGTTTGCTCTCACACTCCCTTAGCGTGTTCTCCATGGCCGTGGCTTGAGAAGAGTGTGGAGAGAAAGAGAAGAGTTTGAGAAGGTGTGGCAGCTGGTTGGACGAGAAAGGGACTGAATCAGCTTCTTCTTTTGGCCAAAACTTCGGTGACTTAGCTGGATCTCTCTTTGGAAAATGAATGGCCATTCTCTTCCCAACCCTTAAATCTTTCAGAGTGAAGAACACCATTACTGAAGGATCCATATGGTTATGATGATGACCCTCTTCAACTGCAACTTCTGAGATAACTTCTGAGATTTCTCTGCCTCTGCATCCATAGGAACACTGCAACAAAGAGATTGGGAAAGAGCAAAGAAAAAAATCATGCTTGCAAACTGTTTGAAGAAAAGTAACCAAGAAAAATTAGACTTTTAGTGTACCAGGGTTACTAGTAGATGAATAAAGAGAAACCAAGACATGAAATTCATGCACTTGTACATTTCGGCTTGTGTATATTATTCAATCCTTTCCAAATTACGAGTTTACTTTGTCTTGAGCATGCATAGTATAATAGACTTGTGGGTTAAAATGTGTTCAAATATTGGTTCGATTCAAGGTCCTAATAATAACTAAGAAATTATTTTCAAACCGATTGATAATGCACGTCGACTTTTAGTATAAAGATTTTACTTGATGAAAACGTGGGGTCGCGGGTGGACCAAACTAGGATGCAACAAAAATAAGTCGACAACAGATTCGAACAATGTAGTAGTTGTATATAATGCACCACTTTTGGTATAATCCAATTAAACTAAACCATATATTTAGCTGTTCTGTATTTAAATGACTAAGCGACAAGTTGTTGGTGGATCTTTTGAATAAAGAAAATCATGGCAGATTTTTGTGTCGACAAATAAAGGTACATTATGACCCAGGGACCAAATAATTAACATAATCAATAACTTTAGAGATGGAGAGATTTTGGCATATTATGTGTTGGTATATATTTTGTATTGGTCCATTGTCCTTGCCTCTATTACAAATATCTTTCATTTTTTTTTCTTCAATCATTCTTCTACCTTCTATCCTTTCTTGAAATTAAAGGAAATATAGTAAGAAAACTAAAAAAATCTAAGAATATAAGGAAATACAATTGAAGAAAAAAAAACACTCAAAATACTCTTCAACAAGATAATTGATTTAGAGAATGACAAATCTCAATTAACAAATATATTAAATTAAAAATAAATTTAGTCCAGATTGAAATTTGATCAAATAAAAATGTTTTATGTTTAACTAGTTTTTAATTAGTAGAATCTGGTTATGAAAAAAGATGACACTACAAGAAAATTTATAAATAGTGATCAATTTTAGTAATCAATAATGATTAGTAACTATAGTAACCAATTTAGATACTAATTTACAAAACTAAAAATTATTAGTTACTAAAATAGTTACTATTATGGATAAAAAATTATAATTGATCACTAAATTGGTCTTTAAAAGTAGTTATTATAGTTTTAGCTGCCAAAGAAAATTAGTCACTACAAATTATACCTAGGTTTCGGCTACCAAAATGACTTAGTTTCTAAATTGGTCTCTAATTAATTAGTCATCAATTCAGTAACCAATTATAACTTTTTATTTATAATAGTGGTCATTTTAGTAACCAATAATTTTTAATTTGGTAAATTGATATCTAAATTGAGTACTATAGTGATTAACTATTTTTTGTTACTAAAATTAGTTTCTAATTGAGAATTTTTTTTGTAGTGTGATAAATGGGTTTTAGAAATGAAAAGAGAAATTAGAGAAGAATGATGCAAGAAGAAGTCAGAAAACAAAATAACAAAAATGAAGAAAAATAAAATAAAATTGGCCAATAGGCCCTTCACATATACAAACATAGTATAAATATTATAATTAATAGGGACTTAGATAGTGAGATCAGTTATCTAGTTATCCGATGACTTCGATCAAGAGATTTTTATAAGTAGTTTTTAATTAATGGGCAACCGCAAATCAACTTGTAGATAAAGAATTACACAAGTGTTTTTAATTATGTTGGGCTTTGAATTCGGTTTGGGTTAGGTTGTTTTTTTAGCCAACACATTGATAATTTAATTTTTTTTTTATGGTTTTAGTTTATATTTGGAGTTTAACATCTTTTTGGATTGCATTAAAGTTTATTTAGATTTTAATCAAAATTATAATTTAGGTTTTTTGAGACTGAAGAAAAAAAAATTATACATTTTTTTTAATTAAGTAAGTCAGTAAGTCAACTTGTTTAACTACCAACCCCTTTTGGGTCAGGCCTGGTTTAAACTTTTTTTTTTATTCATTAATAAGTGAATCGGAGTGGATAGATTCACTAAATGGTCAGTCCGTGATTGGTCAATATTTTTAATTTTTCACTAACCGTAATATCATTATCATTAATTTTAAAATATTATAGTTTTTAATATGAAAAAATAATTAAATTAGATGACGATATAATATAACAATTACATCGTTCAGTTGGTAAAAAAATTAAATGTCAGAAATTCTATTAAAAAATATAAATTTAAATATTTAATAAAAAAATGTAACATAAACTTAATTAAAAACATTAAAATTTATTAGAAATGTGTAATCTATTTAATATTAATAAATGTAATATTCGTATCACAGATTAAGAGCTATATCAACATGTGAACTTTAGTTAAGATTAAAGTTATACTGAGAAATCTAATATGGTAAAATTTGGATTCTTTGTTAGATTTTTTATTTTGTTTCTCTGATATGTTTTTATAATATGATGATTATCACTGATTTTAATATTTTAAAATATATTAAAAAAATATTTAAAATATTAACAAAATATATTTTTAAAAGTCAACACAGTACAACGTCCAAAAAAAATTAGTAAAAGGTATGAACTCTAATACACAGGGGTTCAAATTCATTTTCCAAGAATAATCAATATTGTTATGAATATTATTGAATTGATTTAATAAGTTAGATCATTGATTAAATGATTAATTGTTTTATACGTGTGATTGATTTCAGTTCATTTATATAGTATGTTATTTGTATTATTGATTGGTTCTATGATTGTGTTTTAAATGGGGGTAGTTAATATTATAAATAAATTTTAAAATAATATTTATATGAGGGTAGATATTATTATTTTTTATTATAAAATAAAATAAAGACGTGTAAAAGAATTAGATATTTATGTTTTAAGGTATTCTGAATTTTTTTAATGTAATATATTTGAATGATTAACTAAATATTATGTACTATAAATTTATATTTTTGTATATATTTTAGAAGTTTATTTTGAACCATTGCCTTCTAAAGTATTTATTCAAATTTGTATATATTCAATCCAACCATTATAAATGCATTATACTCCTTGCATATAAAATTGTTAATATTTAAAAATTAATGTCACGCAATCCACGCTATCCTCGTATTATGTTTGTACTTTAATTATACGAAGGTCCACTTTGATTGCATCTTTTTCAGCGAATCTTGTATTCGAGTGTGTGTTTGTTCTATCTGATAGTACTCAATTATTTTATTTTACCATAAATTGAATAACATCATATATGGCAGCTTAAATATTTTATAATATGACGATAATGATTAGATCTTATCTCTTCCTTTTCAACTGCCGTTTATGTTTTTTTCGTAGAAATCAATAAACATAATAAATAAATTATTTTAGTATGTTTGTATGTTAAACAACTAGGAATGTAGGTTCGGTTCCTCGGAATACTATGTAATTATTAAGGAATTTAGTTAAGTTAGTTAAACAATTGTTCGAGTTCTCAATTTTTATGAATAAAATAAACCTTGCTGATTAGTGTCTAGGAATACCGATTAATATAATTAAATTTTATAAAAATATATAATTAAGTGTGATTTTAAATGAAATATGATATAATAACTATTAATATAATTTTATTTCATATGAAGATAAAAATGTTCATAGTTGTAGAATTACATTTAATATTTTATTTTATGTTCATCAAAGTTAAAAAATAATTAGATAATAAAAATGATATGTCGTTAAAAATTAAAATATAATTAAATATAAAGAAGTTTAAATTTAAAAAATAAATAAGGTTAAATATTTAAAAAGTATAAAAAAAAGGTTAAATAAAAATGTATTTCTCTGACTTTTTAATATCCTTTTACAATATTTCTTTTAACTTAATAAAATATCTTATTGTTAAAAAATCATACAATATTTTAATATTTAAAATTTTTAATTATAAATACATAAAACTAACGATATGTTTAAGAAGTATTTTTTCTTATTCTTTTAGTAAAGACTTTAGCAATCTAAAATGTTTATTATTGTTTACAAATTTCAAAAAATATTTTTATTTTTATAAAATATGTTAAATACATTTATATCGTTTAATTATTATAATTAAATATTTCAGTTTTTAATATAAGATTGATGGAATCAATAGACGTTAATTATTCTTTATTCGGTGTCCCGACACTACTTGTTAGCATTTTCCATACAAAAAATGAAGCTGTATTTTGTTATTATTTTATTTACATTTATCGTTTTAGTGAGTAATAAATTCATAAATCTGAAGAATTAATATCGAATCATGGATGTGTAATTAAAGTGTTAAAGGTTGCATTAGTCAGGCTGTATCAACTCAAAAAGTAGAGGCTATTCGCCCTGATGTGTTATTACCACTTTAAGAAGAAAAATATAATTTTTTAACTTGTAATTTACTTAAAAAATAAAGTAAATAGAAAATATTTTTTTAAATTTAGTTCATTATAAATCCTATGTAAAATTATTAAAAAGCTCATTTTATTTCTTTTTTCTTTTTTAAAAATGTTTATGCAAAAAATATTCAAATATGTCTTTATGCCTCATATAATATGAGAGGATGGGTATCTTGGTTTAGACTAGGAGTGGCAATGCGGGTTGGTCTGGCCCGTTTAGGTCCGGCCGCATAAGGTTCGCAAAAAGCGGGCTGATTCACCCTGCCCCGCATACTTTATGCGGGCTGAAAACATTGGTCTGTCCCGCATACTTCTTGGTCCGCGGGCCTGCTAGCCGGCCCGTTTTTTTTTTATTTTTTATGAAAAAACTTTCAATGTTTAAAATTTGGGAAACTTTAAGAAGTTCACAAAATTAAGTAAAAACTTTGGGGAATTAGATGATAAATTGATAATTCAACATTTTCATCATATTCATACTATGACATACACAATGTATTCTTTAAATTTTAACACATTAAAAATTACGTAATACTTGTCTTTTCCAGTTATACAAGAATTTGAAACGTTAATGCAAGAGTCCATAAAAGAAATAATTAATATACACAGTTGTAAGTTTTTTTTTTTAATTTTATTCGGACTTGCGGGCCAGCCCGCGCGGGCTGCGGACTAGCCCATGCAGACTACGGGCCTATGTAGGCCCGTCCCCTGCGAACCTACAAGCTCACTATCTTGACCCGCTCCGGTTTTTTCTGCGGACCTACAAACCGAACTCGCAGAACAAATCCTAATTGTCATCCCTAATTTAGACGTTGGCCATTGTGATTAATGAAGGGCCCAACATATGTCTAGGGGTCAATAACCAATACCAACTCTTTTGACTTATATTATAATTATAGTGCAATAATAGTATTAACATTTTGTCATCATTTAACGTGAAACCCGCACCTCACAATATTTATCTCATGCCTGTTTCTTTTTCTCTTTCTTTTATCCTTTGTTTTTCAAATTTTCTTGTCCTTCCTTTTTAATTTTTTATGTATTTTATCTTTTTCAAAATTTGACCACACTTTGTATTTTAAACCGAATTGGTTCCTATTTATTCTAAAAGAAAAATCTTTTTGTTTATGATTTTGCCATTAAAAAAGGTGAGTTTGTGTGCACTGTAACTATGGATGATAACAAATCATATAAAATATTTAATCATTACCTAACCTGCAATAAAAAATTCAATCATTACCTTCGATTCGATATCCATTTAAAAAGTTTTAGCTGAGTTTTTAGACTTCACGAATATCAATGGATATATGTGATTTTTAAAAAAAAAATAATTTATAATTTTTAAAAATAAAATTTAAGTAAAATTATAAAAAAAATATATAAAATATAATTTTTATTTTTATGAGTGATGAATATTTTGTGAGTGCAGATAATATGAGTAAATATTAAATTATGTTATGTTTGATCTTATAAGTAAATATTAATTCACTTATTATCCATAACTGATCTTATCCAAAGATACTGCATACGTAGATATTTTACTCGTCTTAATTATAACATGGTTATATTTGTGACTTAAGTTCTCATAATATAATATGTTTACTCCTTTTTATTTTTTGGATAATTATTGAATCTTTATATAACTGTTATTTGATATTTATATAATTACAATAATAATATCATATTTTATTTATTGTGTTTTTATTTTTTAAAAATAATATTAAATTGATATTTAAAATCATAAAAAAATTATACAAATATATTCAGCTGAAAATAAAAATAAGACAAAATTTACATTCACTGAGAAAGAGAATAACGATAATAATAATTTTTTACCCTAGTGGATGACATAATCAATCATTTTTTTTAATAACAAAGTATTGTATTTAAGTAAGTCAAGAAACATATATTGATAAAAGTTTAAAAAAAAAATTGTTTATAAAAAATAAATTGGTTTCTTAAATATATAAATGAATTCGAATGCAAAAGGAGAGAAACTACGATAGCAAATAAAAGTATCCCAGTACTGAAAACTTAGGCATTGTAAAAGGCGGTGAATATTACTATGAAAAATAATAATTTGACACCAAATAAATTTTTACACTCATTCGATATTACCTTTTATTTATTTTTTCTTTAAAAATATAAAAAATAAATTCTATTAAAAACCATTTTACATGTATAAAAAATTGTAAGGATTTTCCAAACACTACCTGCGAACAGACACGTAAGCGATGAATATATTATGTATGAACCCGGCTATAAATAGGGAAGGATATTTGCAAGTCCTTCACACTTCCACAAACTAAGCCTTTCATTTCAGTCTTCAAAATGAGATATTTTCTTACTCTGCTTCCTCTCCTTTTCCTCTTCCTGGTATGTTTTCATTTCTCCTACCTTATGCCTTAACTTCACTTACATTTACATTTTATATCTACCTCAATTTTACCATCTCTAGTTAAAAATGGATATTGTAAATGAATATTCATGAATAATGGATATGGATATTTTGTATATATGTACGTTAACGAGACAGATACGAGTACATATAAATATCCGTACTTGTTATATTATGATTTTAAATTAAAAAAATATTAAAAAATATATAATTAAAATATTAACACATTAATTTTGAATGAGTTATTTTTTATCAATTAATTTAAAAAAAAAATTATGTATAAATTGTCAATACCATTTAAATTAATCATTTGGATTTTATTTAAAATCTATAAATATTATGTATTATATTTTATTTAAATTTACAATTAAGATATATTATTAAATATTTTTTTTAAATATCTGCAAATATCTATGCAAACATAAAAATAAATACGAGATAAATATTTATACTTGTTCATCCCGTTTCGTTAACATTGGCACGTAAGTAAATAAGTAAAGCCTTCCCGAAAAAATTACAACCTATACTACGTCAAATATTTTAAGACATAAATCAAATGAAGACCTGCATAAAATTTTATTTAATATAAGTCAAAATTTGCATTATTCAAAAAGAATTTCAAAAGCAAATGTTCGTTTTACTTACGTAGATATAAACGTTTATTATTATTTTATTGTTTCTTAAAATCAAACCTATATAAGGTAGTTAACAATAAAATTGTCCCATGTGCAAATGTCTTATTTTAAAATAAACTTTTAAGTAAATTACTGAAAAAATCGTATTAAAAGTAAATTATATAATGTAAGAAAAGTTAGATTTATCTTACCATGAAACAATTCTACCTCATCCTATTTAAGTAGTAGTTACATTTTTCTATAATTTATTTTACATTGAATTTTGTTATGGAGAATGCTAATTAGTACATTAAAATTAATAGTTAAAAAATAATTAATGTGCATTGATTCTATATTTTTACATAAAAAATTAGAATAATTTACTTTATTAATTAAAATAATAAAAATACATATATAATATTTTATAAAGACAACAATTTTCTTTAAAAATTTTAAACAATAACTCTATAATACAAAATAAGTATTTTGGAATTTTGAAGGTATCTCTTAAACAAAAAGTGACAAAAATATTTTTCTGGCATATTGTTAGTTTTATGTATTTATAATTAATAATTCATATATTAAAATGTTATTTGTTTTTTAAATATAAGAGACTTTATTAAGTTGAAAGAAATGTTGTAAAAGATTATTCAAAAGTTAAGATAATGAAAATTCAATAAAATTTCAAATTGACACTTTAATTAATTTTTTTAACCTTTTAGATATTTAACATTATTTTTTTGTTAATTTTTCTATTAATTTAATTTTTTTATGTATAATTATATTTTAATTTTTAACAACATTAAAATATAGTATTTTATTATTTTTTTATTATTTTTTAAATCTAATTAGTGAACATTAAATAAAATATTAAACATAATTGTATAACACTTATGAAAACTTTTATCCTTTAAATAAAATAGAACTTATCATGTCAGATTTCATTTAATATGACAATTAACTATGAACCGTTATAAGATTTAGTATGTATTAATTATCCTTAATCAACATTCTTAGATAGTGGTTAGTAGAACCTTAGTTTGTTAATATATATATATATATATATATATATATATATATATATATATATATATATATATATATAAAGATAAAGCTACATGTATAAACTATATGTCAAATAATATTTTTAATTAATTAATATCACAAGTCAAAATTTCAAAAAGTCATGCGAAACCTAAAAAAAATATTATGTTAAGGTGAAAAACAATATTTATACCTTCATTGATTATTGAAATGTGTTAGACATTTTAATTAAGTAAATTATTCTTTCCAGCCAATTTTTACATTTACTTATCATATTATTTATTTTTTGTTGGAATGTGTCTCAAATTATAATACTTATTTTTGAACCAAAACAGTGACATAATTTATTTTTTTATTTGTTTAAGAAATAGTATACTATGATTTGCCTTTTGGTAGTAATTAGTTTGGTTTCTTTTTTTTTCTTTTATTCGAGAAGTTTGTAACAAATGTGGAATCAAGAAACATGGGAGGAGAATATTGGAAAATGGCCGCGAAAAATCAGGATATAGCAGAAGAATTTAAAGGTCTTCCAACTCATGAAAACGATGAAATTTATGCTAAGAGGGAAAGAAAAGATGTAAAAGATTCTGATTTGAACTCCAATGTTGCAACTTATTTTAACAAGGGCATTGATATTGAATCAAAGAAAAAAATTACGAGAACATTTGAGGCAAGACCTAATTCTTCAGCATATGGTGAAAAGGATATTGATTGTATGGAAAAAAAGAAAATGAAGAAACATTTTGAACCAAGACCTAATGTTTCAGCTTATGATGATAATGAAGTTGGTGTAAAGGATAAAAATAAAGTTATGAAAGATTTTGAACCAAGACTTAATGCTTCGGCCTATGGTGATAATAAGGTTGATGTGAAGGAAAAAAACAAATCTGTGAAAGATTTTGAACCAAGACCTAATGTTTCGGCTTATGGTGACAACGACATTGATGCAAAGAAGAAGAAAGAAGTTAAGGAAGATTTTGAACCAAGACCCAATGTTTCAGCTTATGGTGACAGTGACATTGATGCAAAGAAGAAGAAAGAAGTTAAAGAAGATTTTGAACCAAGACCTAATGTGTCAGCTTATGGTGACAACAACATTGATGCAAAGAAGAAGAAAGAAGTTAAGGAAGATTTTGAACCAAGACCTAATGTTTCGGCTTATGGTGACAACGACATTGATGCAAAGAAGAAGAAAGAAGTTAAAGAAGATTTTGAACCAAGACCTAATGTGTCAGCTTATGGTAACAACGACATTGATGCAAAGAAGAAGAAAAAAGTTAAGGAAGATTTTGATCCAAGACCTAATGTTTCAGCTTATGGTGATAATGATGTTCAAGAGAGGGAAAAAAACCTAGCTGATAAATTTTTTGAACCAAGACCTAATGTTTCAGCCTATGGTGACAATGAAGTTAGTGCAAAGCAAAAGAAGGAGGTTGTGAAGGATTTTGAACCAAGACCTAATGCTTCGGCTTATGGTGACAACGACATTGATGCAAAGAAAAAGAATGAAGTTAAAGAAGATTTTGAACAAAAACCTAACGTGTCAGTATATGACGAATAAGTAAAGTATGCTACAACTACAATAAATGATGTAACTTAATAATAAAATTTGTTTGCCACGTATCTAATGAATAGTATGAAATGTTATATTATGACTTTTATTTAAAGAAGTACGAGTATAATTGATTGTGTGGTTTATTATTGTTTAGAAAATCACCAAAAAATGGAAGTAATTTTTTTAAAAATTGTTTTCGAAATTAAAAACCTATATTCTCTACTGTTAACATTATAGTAAAAGAATATATTATTATTCTAAAATAAAAAAGGAATAATTCAAGAGGAACATAATTTTTATATCGGTTCGTCTTTATTATCTATAGTGCCTAGTTTTTTTGTTAACCACCAAGTTCTACTACATAAAAACTAATACGCACGATATTATTTCAATTGTTTTCATAAACAGCGATGAATGCAACTATTCTTTGAGACAAGTTTATTTTGCTTTATAGAAATCTCTAATGATATAAATATCTGAAATTAAGAATACAATATCTAATATAATTGGATATGGAATTAGACTTAATATAAAGCCTCTCATAACTATATAGGATAATAATTATTATAAATAATTAGTTGCATTTGCTTTCATAAACTTCTTCTTATTTTTATATATATATATATATATATATATATATATATAATTTTAATATAATTTATGTATTTGATATTTGTACAGTCTTGATTATATGGTCCGACTTATTTCTAAAGATGATAAGACGTTTCAAAGCTGACCTAAAATCTATGAATCTAGGAATTGGGCCTAAGTTTGTATTGTTACTAGTTGATATTTTATTAAAATATTTTGTATATGAGATATTTTTTTTAGTCAATTAATTATTATTTTTGTAACTACTTTTCCTATAAATTAAAGGTAAATTCCCAGGTTCAAGGGAACTATTTTTTCACCACAGTACTCTTTGTTTCATATTAGGTCAAGATAATGCTCCATATTTTTGTCTTCGATAAAAGACTTAGTTTTTTTATGAAACAATATCTTTAAAAATTTAATACATTTATCTTGGGTTTAAGTATACTTTTATATTATGAGTTTTGACACAAAATTGGAATTCATCTATTTTTGAAATTTTAATACATTTTTGTTCATAAATTTTAAAATGAATGAATATAATATTTTTAACCCAATTACATTAAATTTTGTTAAGGTGTGAAACACGTTTTGTACTATCATTTATATTGTTCACACTGTGTAACACATTCCCACTTTAATATCTATTGGTAAACACTTTGACACATCAAAACAATTTAACATAATTGAGTTAAAAAAGATTGTATTTATTCATTTGTAAAGTTTGCGGATCAAAAGTGTATCAAAGATTCAGACAGTGACAATTTCTAGTTTAACGACAAAATTCAAGGACTAAAAACATACTTACCATTTATCTTGACATCCCCTAAATTTTGTCTGAAGATCCACCACTGATTAGTTGTGAATTCAACAAGCTTAATATGTTAATATGATATCAGAGTCATAAGAATCTATCATAGTCGATATTTAAATCTATTGGGTCACCCGGTATTAGGTCTCTCTTTATTACCACACTCAATATTCTCAATGAGAATGCATAACATCCTTCGTGGGAAAATATGTTAGAGATCAATATATAAGTGAAGACAAACTTATTTTTATTGAGCCATTTTAATGAGAATAAGTTAGATTGAAACTCCCTCTCTTTCTTAATATATTAAAAATTTTAATCAACTAAATAAAAAATCAAATTATAATATTAGTTTATATGTGTTTTAATGTGTGAGGATCAGTTGTAGTGAAAGGTTAATTTAATTAAGTTAATTGTATATTTTAAGATTTAATTAGTGTAATTCTACGTTACAAAATTAATAATAAGACAAAAATAAATTAACTACGGATTAAGTAATTAACACAACTTTCAAAGAAGATTTACTATTTTTTATAATCTCACTTTTACCATTTTTAGTATAATATGCTTCGGTCTTCAGAATTTTTTAGAAATTATTTACTATTTTTAAATGAATATTCTTTTTGGTAGTTAAATTGAATGATAAATTTGAAAAATGTCTATAGAAGTGTTATGGAAAATTAAAATGGTATGAATGATACGTGTGATCATTTTTATTTTTCAAACATTTTATAATCGGTTTTGTATTTTCCTAGAGAATATAATAATATAGAGAGAATGAAATATCGATTGAGCTTGTTAGATTAAAAATAATAGTTTTACATCCTTTTAAAATTCGAGAGAAATATATTTGTTGAGTAAATGTAATATCAAAACCTTCAAATTTTATTACAAGTTTTTTAGATTCAGTAAGGAAGAAGGGTGCAGCTTAATAGGATGGGCCAGTGCACACTTGCATAAAAAACTATTTTACTTGAACACTAGATATTTTCACACCATAATTTTTTTTTATTTTTATTTTTTATACTATCCCTCATTATTATTTATTCTTTTTTTTTAAATACAAAAATTAATTTTCATCAAGAACATTTTATTACTCTATAAAAGTTGTTAAATGTACCGAAACGGTTTCAAACAAACTTTTTCCTTTCTTTTCTTCTTACCGCTTAGTACCACTCCACTACCCAGAGCGAGCGATGAAGCACGAAAAGCGCAAGTGAGATATTTGTTATGGCGTCTCTGCTAGTCGTTGCGATTGACGGCGAAACGACACTAATCAGCGGCCACGAAGCACGTTCACACTGAGCCATGGAAGAGAAGCGCGTGATGCTTACATGGAGATACGAAAGTATCTTATAAAGAGGTTTCACACAAATCGAAATGTACAATTTGAATTGAAAGATTTGTTAGAGATCAATCTTGGAGATGTGGATGCTAGGCAAGAGGTAATGGTGTTTCTGGATTACTGGGGTTTGATTAATTTCGATTCTTTATCTTCTATGGGTTATGTTGATTCAGTGAAACAGGAGGAACCAACAGTTGAGTACCATTGCAAATCTTGTTCTGTTGACTGTTCTCTCAAGGGCTACCATTGCCAGAAGCAGGTTCTTGCCTATAATTTGGATGGTTTCTTGAATTGCATTGTTTAGTAAATTAGTAATATGTTTAAGATATTTATTAAGTTTTGATTTATAGTCTACAATTCAAATTTTGCAAGCCTGAGAATCTTGTAAAATTATTTATATTGGTCTCTGTTGTTGCAGATCCCTTCATTGCTTCAAGGATTTGTATTCATTAACTATCTTTTGTAAAATTTCTCTTCAAAAAAGTAGAGGAAACAAGAATCAGTTGAAATATTTTCTGAATTAACTTAAATCTTTCTGGCATGTAGCACTTGCATAATTTGGTTATTTGAAGACTCTACGAGTTCTGATAGCTCAGAAAATCTACTGACCTTTCCAAATTTTACAAAATGCATCATCAAGAGATGGTATTTTCTGCTGATGGTCATTGTATCTGTTGATTTATTGTAGGTTTTATGGCTGTTTGTCATTGTTTGTGTTGATTGATTTTGCTGTCTGTCATTTAGATAGCAACAAGCTGGTCAACTGTTTAAACATTTTTTGAACTTTTAGCTATTGATTGTGTTTTGTTGGAAGACTAGGGTTATGATTATTAATTTCCTACTCAGTTGTATGATGTGTCTGACGGGGCAGATTTTTATATATGTACCAATTGCTTCAGTAATGGAAAATTTGGCTCTGGCATGTCCTCCTTGGATTTTTTACTCATGGAGCCGTCAGAAGTACCAGGGATTAGTGGTGGAAAATGGACTGATCAGGAGACTCTTTTGCTCCATGAAGCATTAGAACTTTATAAAGAAAACTGGAATGAAATTTCAGAACACGTTGCAGCAAAATCAAAAAGCTCAATTACACTTTTTCAAATGCCAATTGAAGATGCCTATGTTGATTGTGGTGATGATGCTGATGCAAGTTACAACGAAAATATAGATCCATCTACTTCTTGAGATGATTCGTCTGTTCACAAAGATGCTTTAGAATTTTATGAGAATAAGATTAGTGATGCCATTGAAGTCCATGCGCGGTCCCTTCAAATTGAAACTACTAAAGCTGACGATGGTAATAATGTGAAAGTTAATGAGGAGACTCCAAAACCAGACAATGTTGATGACGAGAAAACCTGTGAGCAAACCTCTAAATCAGAAGATGATTTAAAATTAAAATTTGGTCAAGAAGAAGGCGACAACTATTCTCAAAATGCACTGGAGGAAACATTTATATATGTTTGGTTATTGTTGTAGACCTAAAGGGCCATCATCATCTGCTGAAGTTGGTAATCCTGTCATGGCATTGGTGAGTTGAAATGTGGATTATATGGGCTATTTAATATCAGTTTTTATATTTGCATTTTCTTTTGGGGCATGGTAACAAGTGTCAAATTTATTGAGTTTTTTGGTAGCGACATTGGCTCACCGAGTGTCCCGATCAATGAGCCACTAACCACTAGGCCCAAATAGGGATTTTAATGAGGCGGATAGGGTACAAGTAGTAGTTCTCCCATATCTTACCTCTAGATAAATATTATCCATATATGTGCGGGTATCTGTTATGCGGGTATTCGCATAAATTTTTAATATCTACACATATCCACGAGTACCTATGGATATTTAAAAGAAGAAATTAATATTTAATAAAAAAATTTAACCATAAATTCAAATAAAAATACAATGCATAACTTTTATGAATTTCAAATAAAGTGAAAATAACTCATTTAAATAGTGTTGGATGACAGTTTACAAATAAATGAAGATTTTTTAAAACCAATTAATAAAAAATAATCCATTCAAAATCAATGTGTTGATATTTTAATAATTCTTTTTAATGTAAATTAAAGTATAGCGGGTAAGGGTATTCACGGGTACGGATACTATGATATCCGAACCCGTTTTGTTAATATGCGGATATAAAAAATACATGTACCTGTTACCCATAATTATCCATTTTTAATATCCATTTCTTACCTGTTGCAGGTTTTATCTGTAGAGACCTGCCTATAGATTTTTTTAACAACCCTAGGCCCAAGTGTAACACCAAACATCCCTTTGGGTGGGAGGACTTTGTGAACTGAAAGGGTGAGCGATGCACTGAATCCCACAATCTATCGTAGATTCCAAATAATGAACTGCCATAAGTATGTTATGAGTCTGTTATTTTCTTTCTGTCACCTTTCTGTTGCTATTGGTGTTATATATGTATAATAGAAGTATTATCCAGAATTTTCTTTTTCTTATGAGGCTTTTTTCTGGCCTTATAATTCAGTTTTTTCAAAGAAAAGTGAATGGTTTGAAATCTCAGAAAGCTCATAAACTCCAAAAATATCAGAAGTATATGTATCCAATGTTGATATGCTTTTGATAGATCTCTATATGTATCCAAAATGTATCCATTAATATATTTTTTTTAAATGAATTGCTTGATACATCTCCTGTTAATACAGCTTCCCTACTCCATGGATGCATCTCAAGACAGTCCTGTAATTACTGAAGTTTTTAATGTTCGAAGGCACCCAATAGTATATATACTTAAAAGGAGCATCTGAGCATTTGTCTTTCAAATGAAAAGCTATGGCTTTGTTAGATTCTATCTTCCAAACAACAATTTTCTTATTCTACAGAGCCAAATTGCTTTTGGAATGGACTCTATGTTTTTGTTTTTTTACATTTCAACTTGGACAAGGAAATTGTATATTTTGTTTCTACGTGTTATGTTGGAAAGTCACTTCATTTGTTGTCATCTATAGTCCATGTTTATTGTGGTCATCCTTAACCTGGTTGCCTTAAATGCAGCCTCAAAAAGGGTGTGTTTAGTTTTACATTGCGTAGAGATATGAACACTACTTAAAATCTTCGAAATCCATGCCATATAAGTTAGTTTTTGTGAAGTTGAATTAGATTTTGGGTCCAAAATTTTAAGATGGTATGAAAGTCTGTATAGATTAATTGTTTGGCTACTCACATTATCACACTATAAACCCATAGCCTTTGGCTTGAGGGTGTGTTAGAAAGTCACCGTGGTCATCCTTAACTTGTCTTAATTGTGTTCTCTGGGCTTCCTTAAGTGCAGTCTCAAGGGGGTGTGGTCTCCTGTTTGCGTGGTCTTCTGGTTTTTCCATTATATGTAATCTCTCTAATTAATTAACATTAGATTTCTTTCTTCAGGCATTTTTCCTTGGACGCATGGTGGATTCTGGTGCAGCTGTTGCTTCAGGGCATAACTCTTCAAAATCCATGTCTGTAAATTCTCCCAGCACTGTGCTTTCTGCAAGGCACTGTTTTCTTCTGGAAGATCCACCCGGTGATAATAAGCCAAGTAGATCTAAGAGGTGTTTAATATTGTGTTGAGATTTTGAATTTTTGAAAATTACATAATTTGTATAATTGATGTTGAAGGGGAACTTTTGATATGTCTGCCTGGATCGTAGTGATTCTAAAAGGGAGGGAAACATGAACAAATGCATGTTAGATTATAATGCTGTATCAAATTATCACAATGACAATAATCTTAAAGACGATGGAGTCTGGAAAAATCAATTGTTTTAAAGGAGAAAGCAATGATTGATAATGAGGAAGTTGCTTATGATAATTGTAATTTAAAGTTACCCAGTGATCAAGCAACAAGGGCTGTACATGGTTCTGATGGTTCTACACTCAAGGATAAAGTTCTACTCAGTTCTGAGTTGAAAAAGGGAATTTCACCGCATAAGAGCTCCCAGCCAATTCAAGAACTAAAGAATGGAGGCGTGTCCAACGATCTTCCAGCAGAAAATAGACTTCCACAGTATATTAAATCCAATCTAGGAGAAACAAAAAATGTTAATGCAGTGTCTGATTTATGCCCTCAGATAAGAGCAAGCCTTTAAAACTAATATCTACAAATCCAGTTATTGAGTCTCTGGATTCAACAAACTCAACAATGGATGTCGGTATGATTTCTAATTCCTTGTCATCAGTGAAGAACGGATCTCAACCCCTAGTAATTACATCAATTTCATCCCAACATACCGTGACAGAAAAGGATGCAGATATCATTTTTATTTCTATGCCTTTGGATAAAAATGAACTTCCACATCCAGTAGAATCAAGTTCTGGTGCAGAATATGGATAACTCAGGTTTCTCTTTCTCTCTCTCTCTCTCTCTCTCTCTCTCTCTCTCACTCCGACACTCACACAAAAACATAGAATGTAGTAATTAAGTAGTTAATGTCATAATTCAATTTAAGTTTACAAAAATGAATGAAATCCTAATGCAGTGGCAGGTGCAGATCACCCGGAAAATGACATGAAACTAAACATGAAGAAGGCAAATCATGACAATAATTTTGAGAAATTAAAACATGTTGTAGTTTCCACACTTGCTGCAGCAGCAGTAATAAAGCGAAAATTCTGGCTGATGAGGAAGGCTATCAAATCAGACAAGTTGCTTCTTTGGTTGATAGAAAAGCAGGTAACTGAATGGTGCAAATGTTTTATTTGTATTTCATGTTCCCTTGTGTTTGTTGGTATAGTGTTATATACAATACTTTATTTCGGTACATAAAATTAATTAGTTCTACATACTGAAAATTAATTTAGTAATAAACTAAAAAAAAATGCACACACACACATATATATATATATATATATATATATATATATATATATATATGTTATGTATGTTCAAGAGTATAATTTATAAAAAGTTTGATGTATAAATAAAACTTTAATTGTTGTTTCTGTTATTCTTTCTCAATAAAAAAGAAAAAAAAATCAACTTAAATTACGTTTGAATGGACTATACATATTTCGAACAAAAACTTTGAAACAAAGCATTAAATCTTGCACACATAGAAAATATAGGATATAGGAATTATGTACATATTTAAATTGGTAAAATAAAATTATTTATAAAAGTATTTATTTAAAACCAAGTTGGCTTTTTAACATGATATAGAGAATGTTGTGATGAGGATAAGGGAGTAGTCCAGTAAGGCAGAAGCTTTACCATGAGTGTGCTTTGATAATTACTAACCAGTTTGGTGTAACTGCTTCCATATCTATAAGTGTACCACCAAACTTACTAATAGATAGAATTCGTATGAATTTTTCAAATTCAGTCTCAAGACCTCAAATCACTCTACGAATCTCGAAAGCTGATTTCATGGTGGCCTGTTACTACTCTTCCAAGCCATTTAGCACATGCAGCTTCTGCGGGAAATTCAGTTTGTCCATCCAACCATGAAAGCTTTTCTTCTGTTACAAATAGAAAAAAGTTCATGCCATCTCCTTGACAATGTGAGTATTCGTTTCTATCTGTGTATACTTCCTATCACTGAAGCCATCATAGCATGTCCATTTCTGGTAACCCTCAGTTGTTTAAGACAAATGTTTCTCGGAAATCTAAAGGCTTGTCCATGAATCTATTTTTTCACGCAAAATATAGACATTTTTTAGTAATCGTATCTAATATTTGACATCTATTTTTTATGATCCGAGTCTAAATCAGGATCACATTAAAATTTAAATGATTTATTTTGTATAATTAATTTGTCATAATGTTAGTTCATCACGCTCCATGAAAAAAAAGACACGTAGTACATCGGGCCAGGCAGTCGCATTCAACTTCAATTCAACACGATCGATTTTGAACCTTTTGCAATGGGTCCCACGCTTCCCTCCAGCAAGTCAATAAAAGATACACATTTTGAAATGGTTGCGACCAACAGAATCCAGAAAAAAGGAACATGAGCGATTTATCGAAGATTGTCGTAAGTTTTGGTTTAACTATTAACCCTAAAAGTAGATAAAAAAACTGAAAGCATGCATGGCAGGATTATCTAGTTAGGTTAAAAATAGAAAGAAACGTTGCAGTGAAAAATGAATTACGCTGCATTGTAGGTGACATGAGCGGAAACACGATTTGTCGGTTCCATATTACAATGCATAATAATTATTCACCATGCTTCTTCTCTCTTTCTGTGGAGAACCCTCCTGTCCTTTGCTCTCAGGTAGCATTCTCTTTTCTTACGTACCCCCCTCGTGCATGCATGCATGCAGAAAATATCAGCATGCACCCTCATATATTCCCGCCTTCAAAATCAAAACATGCACAAGGATATATGTTTATTCAATTTGTTTACTGTGGCAGGTTTCGCAAGTTGCAGAATCCTTACGTGAGGGAGAGGGCCAGGTTTCTCCCTCTCTTTAACCTTCCCTTCCGTTGGAGAAGAAGTCATCCTTCCATATGGCTTCTGATTCCCCACCATCGTCGGACAATTCATCTCCTCCGCCACCACCGCCCGACAATTCATCTCCTCCCCCACCACCAGACAACTCATCTCCACCACCACCACCGCCGGACAATTCATCTCCTCGTCCACCGTCACAGGACAATTCACCACCTCCTCCCTCGTCAAGCGATAAGAAATCTCCGCCCCCGCCATCTAATTCCTCACCATCTACATCGCCACCACCTCCTCCTGATAAGAAATCAGGTAACCGCCGGTCACCGCCGCCCCCACATTCTGGCCATCAGTTTTCTCCTCCCCCACCTTCAAAGAACCGGTTGTCTCCACCCAAGTCATTATCTTCGAGGTCATCAGGAGACGGTGGAAGCCAATCATTGAGCACGCCAATTATAATAGCAATTGCAGCTGCAGCTGGGATTTTGCTCCTTCTCCTTCTCATGGTCATCTTTGCGTGTTCAAGAAGAAAAAGGAAATCTCAGTCACCCAATAATTACTACCATAATCAACCTAATGGTATGTGTTTTATATATATATATATATATATATATATATTAAAGACAAATGCATGTGATTAACTTGGATTTGAGCACTCTTTTATTATTACTTCAAAGTTCTTAGAAATCATAGATGATGTCAATATCAATTTTTATTTCATGCAGATGGGTTTCACAAAAACGAGTATGGGTACAACAGCAATAAGGTTGAGCACGTTATGCATATTCCTCCACATCCAAATCCACATTCACAAGATCCAAATCTATATCCACCACATCCACATCCACTTCCAGTTGGAAGTTGGTCAGCACCCCAGGGTGTTAGTTCTGACATGAGCAGTGCCAGTTACTCTGGGCCCCATGGTCCCGTTTTGCCACCGCCGCACCCCACGGTGGCCCTCGGATTCAACCAAAGCACCTTCACTTACGAGGAGCTCTCGGCTGCGACTGGTGGCTTTAGCCAACACAACCTGCTGGGCCAGGGTGGCTTTGGATACGTCCACAAAGGTGTTCTACCCAATGGCAAGGAAATTGCAGTGAAGAGCCTCAAAGCCACTAGTGGTCAAGGAGACAGAGAATTCCAAGCTGAGGTTGAAATCATCAGCCGCGTCCACCATCGCCATCTCGTCTCACTCGTCGGCTATTGCATCTCACAAGCCAACAAGCTCCTCGTTTATGAGTTTGTGCCTAACAATACCCTCGAATACCACCTTCATCGTGCGCTCTTTCTTAATTCAACTACTGGGTTCAATGAATACTTTTCTTTACACCTTTTATTGTATGTCTGATGAAAATCTGTCAAATCTTTTTCAGGAAAGGTTCAACCTGTGATGGATTGGAATACCAGGCTCAAAATTGCGATTGGATCGGCTAAAGGACTTGCATATTTACATGAGGATTGTAAGTTATCTGCCTATTCTTTTAATGATTAACGATGAGGCCAACATTAATATGACCTCGAACATTATTAACTAGGTCACCCTCGTATCATTCACCGAGACATAAAGGGTGCAAACATTCTACTCGAAAACAACTTCGAAGCCAAAGTAAGTATATCGATCGAATTTCGTTGTCTGAGCGTTTCTTCTGTAATTACTCAATTAATCTATCCATTCAGGTGGCAGATTTTGGGTTGGCAAAGATGAGTCAAGACACTAACACTCACGTTTCTACTCGTGTAATGGGAACATTCGGGTAAGAAATTCAACTGTAAATCGACCTATATATACGTTTTTTCAAGTTTCAAGCAATATAATAATTTGTCTAAAATTTCAGGTATTTGGCTCCAGAATATGCATCAAGCGGTAAGCTAACTGACAAATCTGATGTGTTCTCGTTCGGTATTATGCTTTTGGAGCTCATAACAGGTCGGGAACCTGTGGACAACACTGGGGAATATGAAGATAGTTTGGCCGACTGGGTAAGTATAATTTTAATTAATTCCCGCATACTTTCAATAACTTTAGATCTCTAATTAATTTGAACCTTTCAGTTTGTGAGTGTGTGAATGTTTCCCATATTATTATTCATCAGTTATCACTACTGCGAAACATATATTACAATGAAAAGAGTATATAATATAATAATGTCTACTTGTTCCATATCTATGGGCCATGAACAGGCTAGACCACTCTGTACAAAGGCAATGGAGGATGGAATTTTTGAAGGGCTGGTGGATCCACGTTTACAGGGTAATTACGACGAGCGCCAAATGTCTTGTATGGTGGCTTGTGCTGCATTTAGCGTAAGGTACTCTGCAAAGAAGCGGCCGAAAATGAGTCAGGTAATACTAATCATGGTTTATTATTTACTATACTACATTTCATCTTCTCTTTTTAACTTAAGTTATGATGGATGAATGAATGAATTAGATTGTGAGAGTGCTGGAGGGTGATGTGTCAGTACAAGTGCTTGGTCACGAGGGAACGAAACCTGGACAAAGTACAGTGTTCGGCGGCGAAGGGGAATATAACGCGGAGAAATACGGTGCTGACATGATGAAGTTCAGAAAACTAGCATTACAGAGTGGCAGTGAGTTTAGTGCAACGAGTGAATATGGCATGAACCCTTCCACCACAAGCAGTGAACATTCTTCTGCTGAATATGTCAATGCCAGAAGGGTAGGAGCTCGAATGCACACTCCTTAATTCATCATCATCTGAACTTGTTAGGATAGTAACACCTGATCTTGCCACAAGCTTTTAATGATGTTCTCATTTGGCATAACAAGTTAGTGCCAGAGGGATCCAAGTTAAAGAAATGGAAGACACGTTTCTTCAGTTTATGAGTTTTAGTGAGTAATTGATTGAGTAGGATACTCTGATAGGTTGTAAACATTGGACAGAGAAGGGAATATGTAATGTAGAGCATGTGTTGTAACATTAATTAGAGGAAGCTCCTGTGTACATCTTTCTGATTTGGAGTTGGGTTAATACTGTGCATATGTATTTTTATGTTATGATAAAATAAAATAGATGAAAAAAATTGGAGGACCGAATATGTGTTTTCATGTCTCTGTTTCTTCAAAGTTACCACCCATAATTTATTCACAATCAGTAGTAACCAAGGCATGTTTGGAAAATGGAAAATAATATTTGGACAACTAAATTTTGATAACTTTCTCTTACAACATGTGTCATTTTCTAAGTGATTTTAAAATATTGTGAAAAAATGGAGAACCATTTAGAAGATGTCATCTAAAGTCATAAGAGAAAATTGTTAAAATTTAGTAGTCGAAAAATCATTTCCCTTCGAGATAGGACCATGTGCTTTGCAGGTAATATTATTGTGTTCATGTTTTTGCTTTGCAGGTAATATTATTGTGTTGTGATACTTAACTAGTTTTTTCACACAATTTATATTTATTATTACTTATTTTTTGACAAAGTATTTAATAAGTCTAAAGTAAATTATTAACATATTATAGAAATACAAACAAAGAAATAGTTCACAAAGAGCTGTAATAAAATTCCTCGTCTAAAAGTTTAGATTTAAAAATATATATATAAATGATTATATTTTAAGAATATAAATATATTTAGGTCTTAAAAAATTCTTATGGCATCTTTTTATTAGGTTTGATCTAAAAGTCATAAATGTATTAAACACCAAACAGGTGATAATTACCAAATATTAAACACGTTCTATTACCACGAAATTAAAATTTTAGTAAACTTGTATATTTTTTAATTATACTAAAAATGACATATATTAATATTTGTTGTGTTGAATAATTATTTGTCCTATATTAAATATAAAACTAACACAGGATTTGAACAAGATCAATCTTGTTTTAATAACATGTTCTTACATTTTGTTTGTTTTTAACCCTAAATACACCATATCGTTTCCGTTTAGTTATTCTTTTAGAATTTTAATTTATATATATTTTTGGGATCTTTATTTTTTTGTATTTCTTTTTATGTTTGAGAGTCAATCGTTAGTTATTGAAAATTTCAAATTGTCGCAAATTAATTTTAAGCATCTTATTACAACTTTTTCTTTGTAAGATCAACAATCTATTTAGGCGTTTTTTAGTTCAAAAACTTCATTTAAAATTTTCAAATAGTCGAAAGGATCTGATAATTTAATTAAAACAATTCAACCTCTCTTAACTTTTTAAAATGAAATGAAAACTAGTCTCTCTGAAATTTTAAAATTAAATGAAAACTATGCAGTCATGCATTATGCAATTTTTTATCCAACATACTATTTTATAAGCATTAAATTATTAAAGTATTAAAACTTTAATAATTTTACCCACTTTTATTAAGAAAAGATAATGATATTTTTAACCTATTTTTTTTACTCACCCTTATCATATTTTTATTTACATTCTAATTATTTATTTTGATCTTGTTAAATAGTATAGTGTAATAATAAAAAATTAAAAGTGAGTGAAAATATCATTATTTAAAAAGAATAAAAAATGTTGTATAGATTGTAATGGAAGAACATATAACATATAACTTGTAATAAAACAAAATTAAAAACGAACTTTCATAATATTTTATGTAAGCAATTTAAAAATTAATATTATAAATTTTCAATGAATAAGCAACTGTTTTGAAAGAAAAACAAACTGATTAAATAAGAAAGGCTTACATACCTTTTTAGTCTTCATTTTCGTAGTGTTTGTTGCGGATGGTCCTCATTTTGACAGAATATTTAAAATGGTTATCATTTTTACCGAATGTTTAAAATCGCAATTCGTGTTTTATTTGGTCCTTTTCTGTAACGTTGTTTAAATCATGAACGGAACATTATAAAGTAGGTGGCATGATTTGTATTAGGGTGTGTTAGGTGTATTGTACATGTGTGCTACGATTTGTTAACATCACTCTTTCCCTAACCCACGAGCAAACACAACCCAGAAAACTCTAACCCCACTTACCTCGTTGATGATGATTTATTGGAGAATTGAAATGAAGAGCGCAGTTGCAATCCAATAATGAAATGACAAGTATTAACTGTTTCTTTTACAAATCTGAGTTCAAGAAAGATGAAGATGAAGAAATTTATCTAATTGCAACATTTCCCCTAAATTGAACTTTAATCAGCCATATGTAATACACCCTAATACAAACACGTGCCATGTACAATGTTCCATAAATGATTTAAACGGCGTTACAGAAAATGATCAAATAAAACACGAATTGCGAAGATGGGACCATTTTAAACATTCTATAGTAAATGAGGACCATTTTAAACATTATGTTAAAATGAGGACCAAAAGATATTTAAGTCGATAAGAAATAATAAGAAGTGAAAAGAGTATAAAAAATATTTACACAACATTTGTGATTAATGATTATATTAAAGAGAGTAAAATATTTAATAAAATGTGATTAAATTTTATTAGGAACCTGAACTCGATCTGCATCGCAGAGTACAAAAATACTCGTGCGTTTAAACACAGCATTTTCCTTCTTCTCCTCAGCATTCACCACTGATTCGTTCGTTCATTCATTCACAAACTCGAGTGGTGCATTCGCAGAACAGAGATCTCACAGATTCACCGGTGATTGGTGATGGCTCAGCCGCTCGTGAAGAAGGACGATGACCGCGACGACGAAGGTGCTCTTCTCTTCTCCTAATTCGATCCGTTTTCTCTCTCATTAGCCCTTAGCGTTTTGCGTTCTCTCATTGCTACTGTTGGATCAATCCCTTTTGCTTCCAGATCCGTGTTTCATTTCCATTTCCGAGTACTAGAGTAGGGTTCGCCTAGTTAGATATTTCAATTTTCAAGTTCCTCGTACTTAGATATCTCAATTCTCTACATCCTTATATTGAATCTTATGTTGTTCCTCTTTGACTTTCATAGTGGTCTCTAGTTTGATCTGGTTTCGCTTCCTTATCGTTTGTAAAAACTCGAATTGGCCTTCGAATTGATCTTGCCAGATAATTAATTTACAATGCAGATAGTGGAATAAGTTTCCGGTGATTTGGTGATAGTGGCAGATTCTTAGCTCTCTGTTACGTTTTTTTCTTCCCTTTTTGGGTACCAAGTCAGGGTTGTGCATCATGACGAATCCTACTCATAATTATTGATTTAATTGCGAATAAATTGTTAATGTTACTAATTGTGATGTGATTTTGGTCGTTGAGCAGCCGAGTATTCCCCCTTTATGGGAATTGAAAAGGGGTCTGTTCTTCAGGAGGCCAGAGTTTTTAATGACCCTCAACTAGATGCTAGGAGATGTTCACAGGTTTGTGTCGTGAACTAAAGGATGCGTATATTGTCATCTCGTTTCTGTAAATGATTCAGTGGTTGAATTCTCAGTCTCCTTGTTTTGTTATCTTATTTACAGGTTATTACAAAACTCCTATACCTGCTGAATCAGGGAGAGACGTTTACAAAGGTCTAGAATGATATCCATCACCATGCTTATCTATGAAATTATGTTAGAGACAGCTGTTAATCCTTTCCTGAGAAATTTTATTTTTGCTAGGTTGAAGCAACAGAAGTTTTCTTTGCTGTTACTAAGCTTTTCCAGTCTAAAGATATGGGATTAAGGAGAATGGTCTACTTGATGATAAAGGAGATATCTCCATCTGCAGACGAGGTTACATGTTCACATGCAACTTTTTCTTTTAGTTTACATTTATTTGTGTCGTCTGTGATCTGTGCTACTAGCTTAGATTTTGATTGTTCTATCTCCTTAATTTTAAAATAGGTTATCATCGTCACAAGCTCTCTAATGAAAGATATGAATAGCAAAATTGACATGTATAAGGCCAATGCTATTCGAGTGCTTTGTCGAATCACTGATGGAACACTCCTTTCCCAAATTGAACGGTATTTAAAACAAGCTATTGTAGATAAAAATCCAGTTGTTGCAAGTGCTGCTTTAATTAGTGGCTTTCATCTGCTCCAGGTAATAATCGTGTGTATATATATATATATATATATATATATATATATATATATATATATATATATTCAACTTTTTAAACGCTCAAATTGTATGCTGCTCACTTATTTTGTGCCCCCTTTTACAGACAAATCCTGAAATTGTAAAAAGATGGAGCAATGAGGTTCAGGAAGCTGTTCAATCAAGGGCAGCCCTTGTACAATTTCATGCTCTGGCTTTGCTACATCAGGTATGTCATCATTCTGGGGTCATTTAGTGTGTCAAGGTTTGTATGGTGGCCTGTATCTTTCTACTGCCAGTCCACTTTCTTGATTCATCACTACTCTTCATGGCTTATGACAGCTAAATGTCATGAATGAACTTATGTTCATTCTTTCCTCTTAAAACATCTACCAATTAAGTATATTGCTTTGTGAGCTTAACTTATATTATGTGGGTGTTGAATTTAACTATACATAGAAAAAGCAAAACTTCTTGAATTTCACCTGAAGATATTAATATTTGTTTGTTTGGTTCCTGGTCCATGTTATGTGATCACATTCTCTTCAGCAGCTGAAATTTTTAGCATATTCATAATTATACTTATAACTTCAACTTCTGCATGAATTAGAAGTGTTGCTTCTTATAGTACATAAAAAAATTTCAAGTTCGAGTTTCTGTTCAGATATCTGTATTGTATCTTTGTTCAACTAAACCAAGTTTTAGATGCTTTGAACTTCATGTTGGTAAACAAGTTGAGTGTTCCCTGCATTGATTGTATAGTGCTGTAAATTTTGGCACCGTCTGACTCGTTACACATCTAACGACGTAATTATCTTGTAGAATTAGTTTAAGCTATTGATCATGATGGGAAATTCTATTCCTTTAACACCCTTCTATAATTTTTTTACTCTGCATCATTTTAATCTTGCCTTCTTGGAAGCTGACTCTTCTTATCAAACAAAACACAAGTATAAATTCTAAAGAGAGTTACTGGTACATGGTGATTTGAACCATTGCAGATACGACAGAATGATCGATTGGCAGTAAGCAAGCTGGTTACCAGTTTGACAAGGGGGAGTGTACGCTCACCTTTAGCGCAGTGCCTTTTGATCCGTTACACTAGTCAGGTTTGTTTCCTTCCATATGTACATTGTTACTGGGGTGGTATTTATTTTAATAAGCCTTTTCTTCCATCATCTATGTAGGTTATTTATGAATCAGGCAATAATACACAGTCAGGGGAACGCCCCTTCTATGATTATCTTGAGAGTTGCCTTCGTCACAAGTCGGAGATGGTGATTTTTGAAGCTGCTAGAGCAATAACAGAGCTCAGTGGTGTAACAAGTCGAGAATTAACTCCAGCAATTACTGTTCTTCAACTATTTTTAAGTTCTTCTAAGCCAGTGTTGAGATTTGCTGCTGTCCGCACCTTGAACAAGGTAATAATTTCTCAAATTTCACTGAAGTAATTTTTATGCTGCTGCTGAATATATAATGGGATATTTGAATTGCCACTCAAGTCTGAAACCTCCCTGCTCATGTTCTTTTTCCTTTTATGACTTGGAGGAGTTGATAGAAAATCAGTACTCTCAGTGTTCACTAAATATTCTAATGAGATTTGTGTTGGTCAAACTGGACAAGGTTTAATCATTAAGTGTGACTTTGAAACTTTACAGGTGGCAATGACACATCCAATGGCAGTCACCAACTGCAACATTGATATGGAAAGTTTAATCTCTGATCAGAACAGAAGCATTGCTACCCTTGCTATTACCACACTTTTGAAAACAGGAAACGAATCTAGTGTGGATCGTCTTATGAAGCAGATCACAAATTTCATGTCTGATATTGCTGATGAGTTCAAAATTGTTGTTGTTGAAGCAATAAGATCATTGTGCCTGAAGTTCCCTTTAAAATATCGATCTCTGTATGTGTCCCAGTATATGGTTTTCAACTCCTCTGTATACCATGTTACATCTTAGACAGTTATTTCCTGGATGAATGCTCTATGCTGATGGTTTGTATTCTGCAATTGTTTTCAGGATGAACTTCCTGAGTAATATTCTTAGGGAAGAAGGTGGTTTTGATTACAAGAAGGCAATTGTGGATTCAATTGTGATTCTCATTAGTGATATCCCTGATGCTAAGGAAGCTGGGTTGCTTCATCTTTGTGAGTTCATTGAAGATTGTGAGTTCACTTATTTGTCTACACAGGTATTACTTCCATCCTGTGCTTCATCATTCACAGTTTTTTGCATTTCTTTTTGTCTACAATTATGCATTTTGTCAGTAACCATTTTGCCCCCCTTGCACTGTAGATACTTCACTTCCTGGGGATTGAAGGACCTAAAACATCAGACCCAAGCAAATATATTCGTTACATTTATAATAGAGTACATCTCGAGAATGCCATTGTTAGGGCCAGTGCCGTGAGTACACTGGCAAAATTTGGTGCTGCAGTTGATGCGTTGAAGGTGTTACTTCGTTTTTGTTTGCTACGGTGTTTTCTTAATGTTTTATATTATTTTTGGGGATATGTGGTGCTAACTTGAATCTTACTATTTTTTTAGCCCCGAATATTTGTTCTGCTAAGACGATGTCTTTTTGACAGTGATGATGAGGTGAATTTCTTAACCTTGTTTTAACGTTTTATGTGAATTATGAGGCTTGAGATGTTTTAGTTGTTTAAGTATTTTGTATATCTTGTTACTCAAACCTGTAAGTTTAAAATTTTAATTGTCAATTGTTTAAATCTTTCGAACAAATGCATGTTTGTTGTGTCAACAGTTAGTCGGTTACAACAGTGCACACAAAATAGAGAAAAGGAGGTAAAGTGGGAAAGTAATAAGGGTGAGGTTTTAGATTTGCTTGGGGAGGGAGATCCAGGTCTGTCAAATATGCGGGAATAAGTAAAAGAGTTCATTGTGTTCAGATACTGATGTTCAGTTCTGGATATTTTTTGTTTTTTAAATTGTTAACCACTTCAATATTTATTTGGTATTTTGATTTCTTTGCAGGTTCGTGATAGGGCAACACTTTACCTGAACACACTTGGAGGTGATGGTTCAGTTGTTGAGACCGATAAGGATGTAAAGGACTTCCTGTTTGGATCATTTGATATCCCACTTGTTAATCTGGAGAATAGTTTGAAAAATTATGTAAGTCCTCAGCATCTTTCTTGCTTACCACAAAGTGCACGATCTCATGTTTTTAATATAAATGTAGGAGCCTTCAGAAGATGCTTTTGACATTAACTCTGTGCCCAAGGAGGTCAGGTCCCAGCCACTTGCAGAAAAGAAAGCCCCTGGTAAAAAGCCAACTGGTCTGGGTGCTCCTCCAAGTGGTCCCGTATCAACTGTAGATTTATATGAAAAGATGCTTTTGACCATTCCAGAGTGTGCAAACTTTGGGAAGCTTTTTAAGGTTCTTTCATTTTATTCTTGACAGAATTTCGTTAATTTTTTTGTCTACCGTATACATCATTGCATTAAAATTAATGCCATACTAAAATGCGTGTATTTATTTAGCATGCGTCTATGTATGTCTATATATACATAGACACGTGTGCTAAATAGAAGACAAATTTAGATTCTTTCATATCCTCTATGTGATGTTGTTCTTTCTATATCTAACGCAGTATGCATTTCTTTTACCAGTCCTCAGCACCTGTGGAGCTCACTGAAGCTGAGACAGAGTATGCTGTTAATGTCATTAAACACATTTTTGATAGGCATGTTGTGTTCCAGTACAACTGCACCAACACAATAGCTGAGCAATTATTGGAAGATGTAATTACTATTCTAGATGCTTCAAATTCCACAAAATAACCCAACTCCCAGGTCGTTGTAATTACTTTTTTTTTTCCATTACAGGTTATTGTGAATGTGGATGCTTCTGAAGCAGAAGAATTCTCAGAGGTGTTCTCCAAGCCTATCAGGTCTCTTCCTTATGATTCACCTGGACAGACTTTTGTGGCATTTGAGAAGCCAGAGGGAATATCAGCAGTTGGAAAATTTTCAAACGTTCTGAAATTTATTGTTAAAGAGGTATTGTTCTCTTTATTATTTAGAAGCTTATTAGTTTTTTTATTATTTGATATCTAGATTACTTTTATGAAGCTTTTTTTTTTTTTTTTTTTATTTACTTTTATT
>Ga0214544_1000841_pt1 | contig 60238 bp, 27 predicted proteins | sample CNSS3metaG_FD_160074 | JGI IMG/M metagenome (GOLD analysis project Ga0214544, IMG submission 160074) | Root nodule microbial communities from cowpea collected in UCLA plant growth center, Los Angeles, California, USA - CNSS3 | ecosystem: Host-associated > Plants > Roots > Nodule | place: USA... | reverse complement strand
TATATATATATATATATATATATATATATATATATATATATATATATATATCCTTGGCACTAGTTAGCAAGAATGACATTTGTTGGTTTTGAAAATTTTCTTTATAAAAGAAGATAGTTAACCAACAACGTACAAATATGACTTCATAGCAGATAAAGTAAGAAAAAAATGAACAATTAAAATTCAAAAAATAAATATATCAAAACTATGTGAAACATGTTAACAAAGATAAAGTGGCTTATGTTGAAACTATGATTAATAATAACCAACAAAATGAAACTAATCAAAAGGATCATGTTTTATATTAAGGGAGTAAAGTAAGCATGGAAAAGTTTAAAATAAGGCCCATACAATTTATATTTTTTTTACAATAAGAGAAGTATATACACAATACCAATTTGATACAATTTCAATGTAACTAAAGTTGATAAATTTTCAATATTTTGCTAAAAGATAAACAAATACAATTAAATGATTATCATATGTTACCAACCTTTGAACAAAATAAAGGAAGTTTTAAAAGTAAATTTATACTTTCAAAAGTATAAAAGTGTTTGTTAAACATTTCAACACGACAAATGCTCTAACATAAGGGAAGGCAAGTTTAAAGTAAATTTATACAAGGATTATTTGTGACGACCAAATTTTTTTTTTTTTTTTTTTTGTTTTACTTTTTTTTACTATTATTTTATATATTATACTTATAGAAAACATTTAACACATAATTTTACAATAAAATATAACATACATAAAATATTCATATATACATATATTTATATATTTTATAATATTGTATGCATATTAAATTTATATCATTTGGTACATGTTATATTTTCTATACTAGAAGAGGAAAAAATATTATTTATTTATTTACAGTTTGTCCCTTGTATATTAACCTTTAAATATCTAGAGGAAAAAGGTTATGGATAAGATTCACTTAGACTATTGTGAGTAAATAAAAAGTGACTTCAATTTGTCCTTCCAGGATAACTGGTGCATTTGAAGCATTTAGGAATGTAATGGTAGAATTTCGAGTTCCTTGAAACGTTACCGAATTATGTACCGCATTAGTTTGCCATGCGTTTCCCGGAAATACTACTGCTATATCGGCAAGGAATGGGTCAGACATGTTAGAGGCAGTCATCTATGATGAGATTATAATATTTTTTTTTATACGCAACCATAAAATAGGGAACTGAGACAAATATCACATGAAAATATAACATGTCTTAATAAAATAAAATGAAAACTCATTTAAATCCATAAAACTTGGATCTTTATTTCACTAATAAAGATTTTGATTAATTTTGTAATAACTAGTCAAGATAAATGAGTTTCATCATTACTAACAAAGTAATCCAAGAACATATTATCTTGAGTATTAACTACTCATTTAATCCCCAAGGTCATACCTCCAAATACAATAATCAAATCTTTATTTTTTATAAGTTTTATTTTGATATTAAATTATATAATTGTATAAATAAATAAATAGGATTAGCAATACTAAAAATAAAAGACGATACGTGACTGAAAATAAATATAAATAAATAAATGAGAGTAAATATAAATTAAATAAATAAGACTAGTGCACAACTGGAGATAAATATAAATAAATAAATAAGAACGGATATTAAATATAAATTAAAATGGAATTAGGGACACATCACTTAGGGTAAATATAAATAAAAATAATTATAAAGATAAAAGATAATAAAAATAAAAAGATGAAATGATAGATATCTCATCCCCTTACCTTAGTTGTGGTAGGAATTACATCAAGGTTGTATTGAGACTTTGATAATATATAAATTTGTCCTCTTTGTTGTTATTGTATATCTTCACTCTCTCTTTTGCTTTATCTATTCTTCTTTATTCTTGTTTTACCTTTTCCACATGCCTTCAACCTTCATCCTATTTATACTGCTCAAAGTAATAGATTATTGTTAATTCTCTTTTAATCAAATTCTTTCCAATACTGAGCTAATTACATTGATAACTAAAACCTCGTTCTTGATTTTTTTTTTTTCAGATTGACATTCATTTATTATTTACTTCAAATGGTTACATGCTTTTACTATAATATATATATATATATATATATATATATATAATAATTATTTTTATTTTTTTTTTTTTTCATATTGACATTCATTTATTATTTACTTCAAATGGTTACATGCTTTTACTATAATATATATATATATATATATATATATATATACTAATTAATTTTATTTTTATTTTTGGATAAACTTTGGACTCTAACCGTGTTTTTAAAAAATTGTGGTCACTAAATATAACTCAATCATTTACCACAAATATTTATTATAGATTCAGACTTTTCGTTTCTTTTCTTCTATTATTATAATAAAAATGATTATTTTCCATTAACATATATTTCCATATAAATTTTAAAGTATTTAATATATTTTCTTATAAAATATTCAATTATTTGTATATTATGAATATTTATAATCTTTATATTTATATGTTTATAATTTATTATATTAGATACTTCAATAAGTAATGTATTATAAAATTTAAGTTATTTTTTATAGAAATCATGCTTAATGTAAGAAATAGGTTAACACAATTTTTTAATAAAGACCTAACAAGGACAAAAAGTTTTGGGCAAAATTGATTGATAGATTTAACCAGATTGTGACCTTCTTTTACTGACATGAACAAAAATTGAAGTGACAAATGTCTAATTAAAAAGATTAAAACAATCAAAGTTTAAAATTAAAAGATTAAAATAACAAAAATATTTTTGAAAACCATAAATAAATATATTATTGGAATCTCAAACCCATGTAATGATTAATAAATTCTACACCACCATAAACTTATGTAACAATTCCTATTATCCTGAGTTAAAAAATAATAATTAAAAGTGGAGCCCCAAACAAAATGCAGAAACATTATAAACTTGTTAAAAGTAAACTTAAAGTAACACAGATTATTTATTTATTTATTTGCCATGTTTAAAATACATCATAAATTATATATTTATATTTAAACTGAAAACTAAATTTAGATTATTAAAAGTGGCTATAAATTGAAATATTATATGCACGCTGTGAAAACCTAGAAAATTTTTTAAGATAATGAGATTTTATTATTATTTTAATAAATAAATGTTTAAATATAAATATAAATTTTATAAAGTATCTCATTATTTGGAAACATTTCATCTTTTTAACAACACTTTTCTAGGAGTTATTTTATTTTTCTTTACAGTTGTTCATTATATTCTCATTTACCAGACTATCAAAGATTACGAGAGTGATTTTTAAGATGAGATCTCTAAGTTCATCCGATCAATTCTTTCCATTAAGTAATTTAATTTGTTGAAAATATTTTAATATAATTTAAAAAATAAATAATTAAAATAAAAAAACCTGCAGTTACTCAAGTTTTCATAAACTTTTATTTTATGGGTTAATGTCATTTATGGCTAACGGCTATATTCTTATTACTATTTACTTCTCTGTCTCCCTTTTCTACCTATAAATACCACATAGGAGCATGGGGAAAAACAACAACAAAAACAACAAACATTAGAGTTTTCTCTAAAATGAATGTTTTTCTTTTCTTCTCTATAATCTTTAAGACAGTGGTGTTCATAAGGTTGGGAGAGAAACGCATATGATTTCAAACACACATATGAGTGTGTATTTGTTTAGCCCTGTGCAGTAGGGGCGTTTTCTCTCTAAGGATAGCGCTATGCGTGCCTCAACCCAGGATATTTCTACTCCTTACCTTTTATCTTTTATTTATTATTGTTATTATAATTGTTGATATCTGATTAATATTCATTGTTTTATATATATGTCTTAGTATTATTATTGTTTTAATAATTATTATTATATCATTTTATATTTGTATTATTATTAGTATTATTTGAGTAATCACTTTCTAACAATTTTCTCCTCAATTATAGTCGATTCTTTTCCTCTATGGATGTGATCAATGATGGATTGCTTGTAGATTATGAGTTTACTTTGTGAGTTTTCTCTTATCAATGGTTCTAATGGTGTAGTATACCCTGATCCTGTCTATGTTAATTATAGATTGAGTTACACGCTTAGTAATTGAAATGGGGGTTTGTCGCTGTTTTAGTTCTGAGATTGATTGATCAAGTAAGAAAGCTAATTAGACTTTGTTTAGCTAGTGTGTAGGTTGAATTGGTGATAATTGCTTGAATTTGATTGTAAATTGTATTTGACTATGATTTGGATTGGGTGGAAATTGGTACTAATTCTAAAATTGAATGTTAGGTTATATCTGTTAAATTGATAGTGTGTTCAATCTTCCTTCATGATTGTGATGGTTATAAATGAGATTCGTGTTATGAATTGGTATTTGTGAAATTATCCAGTAGTTGTGTATCTGGTTGTGAAAATGAAAAATTTTACAGATTGAGAATTCACTAAAATTATGTTGAATTTTGATATGCATAATTATGCAAACTCGTTGGACAGGCTACCAATCAGAGTTCTTTGTTTCATGGGTCGTTAGGCGAATTATGAATCAGGGGTTCCTTGACTTGTGTACCCGCTGGATGAGCTAATTTGTCGCTGATCGAGATAATCTTTCTCGTCCAGTGAGCGGATGTGCTCATTGAGCAAGTAATTCAGAACTGGGTTCAAAGATTTACTTTTTCATTATGGAAAGTCTTTAATTATAGAATTGAATTGTTAATGTATTTGAAATGGATGATATATATATATATATATATATATATATATATATATATATATATGAGTGTGGAAATGTGATGTTATGACAATAATTTCAAGGATAAAATCTATATGGAAGTTTAATGTATGCATCAACATAAGGATTCAAATTGAATTGGTATCCTTTATCTAATAACTACTTAAGCTCAAATATAGCAAAGTAGATTATGTGGTGAAGAGAAGAAGGAGGTGCTAGCCATGGGATTCGATCAAGTTTAAGGCGTGAAAGGGATTTGCCTTGCTGATGGTTAGGTGATAACCCCTTGAGGCTAAACTGTACAAAGTTTAGGAACTATTCACAGGTGTAAGCCACTAGGAGATCCATATTCAGATGCATATATCCAGATAGTCGAGTCAATGTCCTCTGTTTGACGAAAAATTCTTGCATTGACTATAAAAATAAATAATGTCTAGTACTTTAAATATGTTACCAGGATGAAGACATACATATCTACACATACCTTGCGTGTTTCAAATTACTAAAACATCTTTAGGTAACCTACAACTTTGTACAGTTTAACCCCTTGAGGCTAAACTGTAGAAAGTTTGGGAACTATTCACAGGTGTAAGCCACTAGGAGATCCATATTCAGATGCATATATCCAGATAGTCGAGTCAATGTCCTCTGTTTGACGAAAAATTCTTACATTGACTATAAAAATAAATAATGTCTAATACTTTAAATATGTTACCAGGATGAAGACGTACATATTTACACATACCTTGCGTGTTTCAAATTACTAAAACATCTTTAGGTAACCTACAAGTTTATATTTATTATTTTTGTTTTAATTCTTAGATTTATGACCCTTATCTTCTTTTTTCTTTCACTACATAATTATTTTGATTATTTATCAATTGTGTAATGTGTTAAAGATTCACAAAATTCTCACGTACATGTATTTTTCTTCTCGTTACAATTTTGATTACACAATTTTTTCATTGTATAATTTGTTCAAATGATGCATTGCATCTCAAAATCACAACTCTCAATGTCATTGAATCAAATAGTTTTTAAAATATTATTTATTTGTTCATATTCTAATATTTAACTTCTCTAATTATTTTAACTAGTGATGTCAATAGGATAGGTAGGATACAAATAGTAGTTCCTCTATACCCTACCCAATGAATAAGTATCTGTCCTGTACTGTTTTCATATCCGTGCGGATATGCGTTATGCAAGTACTTACATATTTTTTTAATATTCACAGATTTTCGCAGATACCTGCGAGTACTTAAAAAATAAAAAATAAAATATTTAACAATATACTTTAACCATAAAATAAAATACAATACAATACATAACATTCATAAATTTCAAACAAAGTCAACATAACCCATTTAAATAGTGTTGGATGAGACTTTAAAAAGAAAGAGAGATTTTATTTTAAAACCAATTAATAAAAAATAAATTATTTAAAATTGATGTGTTAATATTTTAATCATTTTTTAATTTAATTAGAGTATAACAGATACGAATATCCACGGATACAAATACTATGTATCTATATTCACCCCATTAACAAACGAATATAAAAATTACCCATACCCATTATTCACGAATATTCATTTATAATATGCATTTCTAACTTGTACCAAATTTTATTCATAAATATCCTCATATACAAATTGGTTCACATCCTAATTTTAACCTTTAGCTTCATTTTATTTACTCTGAACACTTTTGTTCGATTTTAATTTGAAAGTTATTTTCTGTCTTGTAACAATTTTAATTACACATGTCATTTCAATATTGTTATCAACATATCTAATCATTTTTACATATTTATTTATTTTATAATGATTAAACTTTTATTTAGTTATTACCTGATATCCAAATCTAATAATCTCTTAATTATTTTTTCTGTAATTGTTTGTATAAAAAGATGTTTAATTAATATACCAACAGCAAGAGAATATGTACCACAGAAATACTTGCATACTCATTATTAAAAGACACAAAGATAAAACAAAATTTCATTAAATTAAATATTAACTATGAAAATACATTTGAGGAGAAGTTTTATTTTAAAAAGAGCCACGTGTTCCCACTTCTAACCATTGACCATTCTAAGATAAATGAATAGAAAATGTTAAGAAAATTATAATTTATATTTTTGTAAAAGTAATTATTAAATATTATTAAAGTTATATTTTATTGACAGAACTGTCCAGGTATAATAATATTGTAATTTCTATGAATTAATATAATTGCGACCAATAAATGTTTTAATTATGATAATAAATTGTATTTTAAGCAAAAGGTAATCAAGATTTTTGAATAATATAATTAGTGTAATCAGTAATCATAATATATTTAACTTAGTTAACATTATATAGAATCAAACTTCAATCAGAAAATAATGCTAAACGTATACATAATAATATATTATTTTAAGCGAAAGGTAATTAAGATTTTTGAATAATATAATTAATGTAATCAGTAATCATAATACATTTAACTTAATGAACATTATATAAAATCAAACTTCAATAAGAAAATAATGCTAAACGTATTTATAATAATATATTTAAAACACATAAAATTAATTTCAATAAAACTAATTAAAATTTAAAAAAGGCAATTAAAGTTTGTTTATATAATTTAGTTTTAAAATCTCATATGACATAACTGATCAAATATAACATCATCATCAAATATATATTAATTTACTCTTTTTAGTTTAAAATCATAATGACAAGAATAATTTTGATGAATTGAGATTGAAAAATTAAGAAGATTTTGATTAACCTCTTTCGTATACCTAAGTGAGAGGGAAAAAAGCGTGACTCAAAATTGACTCATTATTTCACTCTTTCATGTTCAGTTACATGGCCCAACACAAATCAATTGTCCCTTTCTCTCTTTTCACTCTCTCTCACAGACTCTTCATCTTCTTCCACCATTCCTTCTTCTTCTGTCAAAGGTAAAAAATTCTATTAACAAAGAACAACAGTTATCAACTATTATTGCTCAAAACAAATTTAAAAATAAATTCATTTTGTAATTCTCTTGTTTCTCACTTCCTTTCTTTATTTTTTTTTCAGTGATTCTTGATCTTCCAGTTCAGAGCAGTTCCTCCTTTTTTCGCAGGTAACGTCACATCCACGTTTTCTGATTTTCTCTGCCTTGGTGTAGTAATTTCAGGATAATGTTGTTGCGATTGTTGATTAACGTTATTGTTGATGTTTTTTTTTTGTTTTTTGTTTTTTAATTGAATCGTACGCGTGTTTTTTATTTCGTTGTGTCTTCGTTTCTCTGTTGATTTTTATTTGGCTGGTTAAAATTGGTAGGGTTCTTTTAAGCTGTTTGTGATATTTATGTAATTTGATTTATTTTTTCTGCTTCTGGTGTGCAATGAATACTGATGATGAAGAAGTGAAGTTAGGATAATGTGTTTGCGTACATGCACAAATATAGCTACTTCTCGTGTAATTTGTTTTTTGTGAAATTTTGGGTTTATTCGTTTGTAATGATAGCTGTTAGGTAACTGCGTTTGCATATTTTGAATTCGTTGAAAGTATGTTCTGTATGAACATTTTCCTGTGCTGTAGTTTGAATTTTGAGTTGCATTCTTGGCACACTAATAATAATTGGTGTTGGGTCATGAAATTTTGATCGCAGAACTACCTACATAGATTGAACAAGTTTAACTATCTGTTGATACAGTTTGGTTCAATGTTGAGAGTTAAAATAGTGATGAGGGACTACTGTCTTAATTCATTTCATTTGCTTTTGAATCAAGGAAATTAGTTGCTGCAGTCCTTTTTTTCAGGGTTAGGCTTATTTGTTGTACAATGACTAGACCAACAACTCGAAATAAAAATAAAAGGCAGAAACATGGGGATGACGATGGCATTTCTGAAATATTGAGGTACTACTATCCAAAATTCTTTGGTTTTTTTAGCTTGTGAAACATAAATAGATTAGAGCAGATTGTTTACTTTACATGTTTATTGTGTAGGAAAATTCATAAAACAGGAGCAGTGACTGAAGATGATATGAGCCAACTGTATATGATTTGGAAACCAGTCTGTTCAGGCTGCCGTGTTAATACTAAAGACAACCCAAATTGCTTTTGTGCATTGGTTCCGCCTCCAAATGGTACTCGGAAGTCTGGTTTATGGCAGAAGATGTCTGACATTCTTGAAAGTCTTGGCCCTGATCCAACAACAGATCTTCGTGCTTCTGATTGTTCACCTGCTGGTCTGACAAATCTTGGTGCAACATGTTATGCCAACAGCATACTACAGTGCTTGTACATGAATAAATATTTTCGTCAAGGCATATTTTCTGTAGAACCTGATCTTTTAAAGCAACAACCAGTGTTAGATCAATTGACTCGGCTTTTTGTACAATTGCATGCTAGTAAAAAGTCTTTCGTAGATTCTTCCCCATTTGTTAAAACACTGGAGTTAGACAATGGAGTGCAGCAGGATAGCCATGAATTCCTGACATTGCTTTTGTCACTACTTGAGCGTTGTTTGAGCCATTCCAAAATTGCTAAAGCAAGAACAATTGTTCAAGATCTTTTCCGAGGGACTGTGTCTCATGTGACAACGTAAGAATCAGTGCTTATGGGTAACTTATTGAACTATATGCAATACTTTTTTCCTACTAATTTTAATTTTGACGGGGTGGCCCTGATGAAGTATTATAGATTTGTCAAAAAATTTGATTTTTTTTTCTTATATTTTTAATCCATCCCTTTCCCACTCCTTAAACATACAGGAAAATGCCCAAAAAACTATTTAGTTTCTGTTGCTTACATGTAAAATACATTTGTGTTTAGTTTCTGTTGACTCCTTCTGCAAGATGCAAATTGCATTTGTTTTCCCTGACAATGTATTTGATGTTACTAAACCACGCTTCTGATTATATTTTTCTTACTAAATTGGCTGTCACATTTTTCTTTGAGCACCGTTGGTACTGGTTCTTCATAATCCTTTTCTCGTTGTTGGTCAAAAGCTAATATGAATTGGCACTGATTTGGACAGAGGCCATGACAGTGATGCATACACAGCAGCACAACAAAATTTGATCTGTCCATGTAATTTTTGTAGTATCTTATTGTGTTCCGTGTAACATGAAGTGTTTGGCACGTTTCCAATGCTGCCTTTCTTGAAGTGTCAATGCTTTATATGTCACTTGTGAATCTGGTATATCGTGATCAAATGTTACCAAATAAGTTTTTTATACTTCTACATTCATATTATATATGCACGTGGCCTTTGGTAGTTGTATTTATGACTGTTACACATTTCTTAATTTTATCTTTGATTTGTAGGTGTTCGCAATGTGGAAGAGAATCTGAAGCTTCTTCCAAAATGGAAGACTTCTATGGGTTAGAGTTGAATATCAAGGGATTGAAAGATTTAGATGAAAGCCTAGATGATTACCTCGCCATTGAAGAGCTCCATGGAGATAATCAATATTTTTGTGGGTCATGTAAAACAAGAGTCGATGCTACACGCAGCATCAAGCTCTGTACATTACCTGATGTACTTAATTTTCAACTTAAACGTTATGTCTTCCTTCCACAGGTATTAGGAAAAAACATGAATTATTATTGAGAGCACTACAGAACAAAATGCTGTCTGCATTTTTTGATGGTTTACATATTCTTTATTGTATTAGGTTGACAATGAGGGAACTTACTAAAAGAATAAATATTCCATTACAGAATTTAAAAAACAAATGAAATTGATTTACTTAGGAAAACCTTGCAGGATGTATTTTGAAATTATTTTTTTGGGTAGTGATCTTGGAAGAGTAGTTTTCCCAAGATAGAGACTGTTTTAATGATTACATGGCTTTTCTTTCTTTGGGTATTTACATGTAACAGTGGTTTCTTATTTTATTATTCCACCCTGTGTAACTTTTTATCTTCTTTATGCCTGTGGAGTAAATCTTATTTTCTGTAACACAATTTCTTTCTGATATTTTTTGTCCTGTATTTTTCGATTTCATTGCAGAATACAATGAAGAAGAAAGTTACTTCTGCATTTTCATTTCCAGCTGAACTTGATATGCACGCTAGATTGTCTGAGCCATCTCAGTTTGAGTTGATATATGACTTGTCAGCTGTACTGATTCACAAAGGCACTGCTGTTAATAGTGGTCATTACATTGCCCATATCAAGGATGAAAACACTGGGCAATGGTGGGAATTTGATGATGAGAAGGTTACTAACTTGGGTTGTCATCCATTTGGAGAAGGAGCTTCATCTTTTACTTCTAAATCTGTTAAGATGGACGCACTTCATTCTAATTGCTCTGAAGCAATGCTAGCTGACGGTAATGGTATAGATGCTCCTCATTCACAATCTTCACTTGTGGAGATATTTACATCTGATGAGGCATACATGTTGATGTACCATCTTAGGCATAGAAAAAATGTTGATGAAAAGGGGGACATGGTTTATGGTGCTAACTTTAAAGAAGCAGATCACAATGCAGTTACTGCACAAGACAGTGCTTGTATCCCTTCTCATCTTTGTGACGAGATTCAAAATTTTAATGCCACATATCTTGATTCTTGCAACCAGTACAAACACAGGAAAGCATTAGAACTAAGTTGTATCGATGAGAGGAGACAGGAAGTTCGATCTATTTTAGCTGAATCTCCCACCCAACCACTAGAGCAACCGTCTTTTTGGATCTGTAGTGAATGGCTTCGCCAGTGGGCTGACTCTATTGTTGTGACGTTAGTGCACATTTTCTATTGCATTTTTTTACATTAAACATTAGAGGTTTTATTTTGTTTATTATTTGTATCAAAGGTCAATTTTTCATGTCTTTAGATCTAGTGTTCCTTCTACCAATTATTGTAGGTAGGATTATTTCACTTAACGAATAGGTTACTTACATCTTAATGTTAACAGTGCTCTTGACAATACACCTATCCAATGTTCACATGGGAAAGTTCCAGTGTCTAAGGTTACCTCAATGAAGCGATTATCTTCTAAAGCTTGGGATAAATTATTGACTAAGGTAACCTGGCATATCTTAAGTACATGATTCCTTCTTTTTTTAGTCTCCTTGTGTTATCATATCCTACATTGATTCTGTCACTCTTGAAATCAATATGAAAAAGAATGGTAATTTAGCATGGTAAAGAATACATTGGATCGTAATTGTTTGTGTTTCTCTTTTACACACTGTGATAGCTAATACTACTAGGAGTTATATAAAAGGATTTATCAGAGGGAGAATTAATAGTAGAAAACTAGTATCCCATAAGCGAGTTAATTTGCAGCATTAGCAGGCTGTTTTCATTATGAAATGCCAAGTTTACCTTGTTCTTATTGGACTTTAGCAAGAAAATTGTTGTCATATGTGTGTCTGAAGGAGGACTCGAGGAGTAACATTTAAATAAATGATAATTTTTGTGAACTGGGCATTACATTGTACTAAAAATGAAACGAAGTTTAAGCATCTGTTGAGAGATTTAGTTACTGTTGATTTTTTGTCATAATTTATGGTTTATTCATATGTATCACCTCATATTTTTCCATTGTTGCAAAATAATTATTTACATATTCATTTATTGGCTGGTGAAATTCAGTATGGTGGGGGGCCAACTCTTTCTCACAATGACTGCTGTTGGGATTGTCTGATCGAAGGGGCACAGAATGTGGTGTCAGCTGACTCCTATCGGGATCAAAGAGAATCATTGAAGCAATTTGCACGGGATATTCTCAATGGAAATTATGAAGATGGAATGTACTATGTGTCTAGACCATGGTAAGACTGAAATTCTTTTTTCCTGCCAGTTCTGCTTCTTTAGAAAGGGGTAAGAGGTGGTGTGGATAAGTGCTCTGTTTCATTATGAAATAGTAAAATTTGCCTAGTCTTAGAGAAACCTGTCACCTGTTTGCTCAGTTTTAATATCCTTGCATTATCTTTCCTTGTCTGTTAAGATATTTCAAAAAATATTAAAACTTTTATTCTGATGAGTTTAAATTTTTAGGTTGCAGCAGTGGTTGAAAAGAAAAGTTGGTGATGCTCCATCTGAAGCTGATGCTGGACCAACAACATCTATTTGTTGTCCACATGGACAACTTAGGCCTGATCAAGCTGTTGGGGCCAAGCGGTTGCTTGTTCCTGAGGGTTTCTGGTTTTTCTTATATAAAGATGCCATTACTGTAAAAACAGATGATCCTCTCGGTTGCCGTGCTTTTCCTGTAGGCTCAAGTGAATGTTTGCAATGCCGTGATGAAATATCTAAAGAGGCTTGCTTTGAGGACTCTATGAGGTGATTGTTTTCTGTACATTTTCTATTAGTGTAGAAAGTGGCATAGCAAATTTTGAAGTGAATTTATTTTCATGACGCAGATTAGTAAAACAAATGCAACGACAAAATCATGAGAAGTTATTTGTTGGTAAAAGTATGCCACTTTCATTACATTGCAAGTATTTCTTAGTTCCTTCATCGTGGATTTCGAAATGGAGAAATTACATTAATTTGGCCGTCAAGAATTCTGATACACCTGAAACTTTGGATGGGGTAATTGATTCACTGATGTGTGTAAAGGTATCTTCTGTTGTTATGCTATGTGCATCTGTCTTTTTGTCTCAGTTTATTATACTACTTACTAGCGCTTTGTTAAATTTGAGTTTTCTTTTTAGGTGTGCAATTATTTTGAGAATAGTAACTTTGAAAAATTGTCATGTCATACATGTTAGGGATTTAGTTGTGTATCTCTTACTCTTTTTATTTTACTGTGATTTGTTGTCATGTATATGCCATCTTTAATCCATAGCAATTTCATGATGAATTTTGTTTCCCCTTTTTTGTGTCTTCAGCACTCACAGCTCGTAGAAAGGCCTCCTGAACTGATTTATAGACGTGGTGTTATAATCTCAAGAGAATCTTCTGTAAGTTAGAATTATTAAAGGAATTTTTACAATATAGTCAGTCAAGTGACGTGCACATGCAAGCTTGCAGTTTTATCTCATTGTTTAGTTAGCTGAAATTAAATTCAGTATTTTAAGTATGCTTTAAATCCTGTTTTGCTCTCTCCATTTTCACTATGTTACTTAAGTGTGTTTTCCGTCTCTCAGTTTTATAATTATTCACTTTGTTGATTCTAGGTAGATGGCTTAACCATCATATCTGAGAATGATTGGAAGTGCTTCTGTGAAGAATGGAGTGGTATTGAGACCAAAGGAATATCCGCAAGAATTGAGAATGTTAATGATTTGGAAGATGCTTTGAACGGATCCTGCAAAGAGATGCCTATATGTGAGGATCAACTTGATCCTTGGGATAAAGTGAATAATGGAAGTGGGAAGGGAGTGAATAGACAACTTGTGATTAAGACTAGTCCTGAGGTAATCCAAAATCTCTGCCACGATCTGTTGTATGTGCTATTCTGCCTCTGCTCCTAATATTTATCAATTGACGCTAATTATCATAAGCTACTATCTAAAGGATTCTAACAACCTCACGGTGTTCATTTTGTTCCTAATTTTAGAGAGTAACGTAGATTTCCATCTTATGTATATTTTTCCAGATTGTGCATGATATCTCTTTTTTTGACACATAGAAAACCCCTCAAGTGTTTAACACTATTATATTGTGCACGTGAATTTTACTGAATTGTTCCTAAAATGTCCACTTCATCTTCTACAAAGACTCCAATGTTCTCCTTCTCTTCTGCATTTCCAACCCGTAAATGAGGACTGTCTCATCTTTGGCCCTTCTTCCGCTTTCCCTAGGGATCCTTTATCTTTGGCCCTTCTGCCTTAATGCTTCTGCTGTTGCCTAAATACTCATTTACTATTTTGGATCAAAGGAAAAAGTTGTAGTCGTAGTAGGAGCCAAAAAATAACTTGCTTTGGTACTATGTAACCCATCTTCATCATTATGTTAAACCCTTTTATCAATTTTAGGAACCTTATCATTAAATAAACAAACCACTAGATAAGAGTCGATAATAAACAAAATAAAACCCAATCAACCAATAGGATCCACCGAACAAATGGAGCATGTATTATTATGGAATAGTAAACAAAGAACTGCAATATTCCCTGCCAAATAAATTCCTTTGCCCAAACACGAGATGAAAATTGTAAGTTGTGTTTGGACGTAACTGAGTTTCAATTCAAATTAATGAAAATTTCTATAGGAGTACTCAACCGAGAATGGTCATGAGGCTGACACTGGCAGCAGGGAAGGCCTCAATGAGGGAGTGTGATGGCTGGGCACTGAGGTGGCATCATTCTATTTAGGGAGTGGAAGCTTCCTGTTGTGCAAACTTTTCAAAGATGTGGGTTTTGGGCTTGTGGTTTAGTGAGAGCAATACTTTTTAGTTTTCACAGAAAGAAGAAAACCATATTCTCATTTGACAAAAAAATTTAAATCATAACTTGATGCCGTTTCATTAAGAGGTGGCAGTGTGACGCAAAAAAAATGGAGGTTTATCGGGTACAACTGTTTAAAAACGGGTGCAAGTGTATTTTACCTTTTTTTTAAAAAACATCTGCACAGGAAATGGTGGGAACAAGTTGAACAAATTTATCAAATAATCTAATATGGTGGAAATGGTGTTTAGTTCACCTTGACTTGAAAGACGTCCTTGTTTTTACTAGTTTTCCTGTTAGATATTTTCAGCAAATGCATACCACTATAACCCTTTGGTTTTTGTATGTAGTGCATGTTTCTGAATGAAGACCATCGTATCTTCAATAAGCAACTTTCAGATGTGTTTGTGTTACTTCTGAAAATATGTTGTACTTTAGTTAATAATTGTCTAGTTCTATTTTATTTGGCATGGTCTATGTCACTTCCAGTCCATATTTGCTCCCGCTGAGCAGATAACTTTAACCTACATATGTTGAAAGTAGAAACTTCTCTGTTTTGTTTTAATTTGAACTATAATCCTCCTTCTCTTAATATGCAGGTTTGTGAAAGTTGCATTGGAGAAAAGGAAAGTTTTGAGTTATTGCAGAAACTTAACTATAGCGATAAGGACATTAGTGTAATTCTTGTCCATGGAAAGGAGGTCCCAAAATCTGTCTTGGATGCTGCAAAGCGCTTTGTTGAAACAGATAGGAGGGTTTCTAAACGTTCTCGGAAGATGAAAAATGAGAGTTCAATTAGCCTTAAAGTTTCTGCTTCAACATCAATTTACCAACTGAAAATGATGATATGGGAATCCTTTGGGGCAAGTCAAATTTGTTTTATATGTTTATCATTACACTCATCATATATGTTATGAGTTTTTTGTTTATTTAAAAGCATTGCACATCAAGGTGAACTGAAACTGACATGGATGTTTAATAGAAATTAGCATAGCGTACTAAACTGAAAATAGAATGGGATGAGAAAAACCACTTTGAATAAATTTCCATGTATATGTTGCTGCAATCAATGTAGTGCTTCATAATGTATAATTTGTTTTTTCTACATGTGGTAATTGTCCTTGCAGGTTGTCAAGGAAAACCAGATACTACAAAAAGGCGATAGGAGAATTGATGTTGATAACGAACATATGACGCTTGCAGATGTTAATATACTTGCTGGAGATCAGATTATTGTGAGAGACTCTCAGATCCATGAAAATCGAGATATTGCAGGCATGTTATTTGATACTGCTTCTTGATTAGCTTTTACTTTCATATACTCTTATAGCCTCGATACTTTTATCTTCTTCTTTCGTTTTGTCATTCTGTATGTTTTTGTTATTTCAGTGATTTTGAGTTCTTAACGTATAAACATTGTCATATTTGTATTTTGCAGAAGAGCTTTGTGATGAGGTAATGGAAACGCAGCGTACCGAGACAGGATTTCGTGGAACACTCTTGACGTCAAATTTTTCATCTCAGGTGGTTTAGGAAACAAACTTTTAGTTAACATTTATTGCTGTATATATATATATATAAGTTCTGAATGGAAAATTTTGAGTGAGAAAAAGGAGTGTACTAAGATACAACCATGTAAATTCATCTGGACCTTACACAGCGTTGAATGCAAATTTTGTGTGCGTGAGAGAGCAAATGCTCAAAGGTTGAAGGCACTGTCACTTACATTGTGCAGAGTACATCAATCCTTTCTAGTTAATTCGATATCAAACCTGAGGCTAACATCTTCATATGTTTGGCATAACTTTTCCTTTTTGAAGTTAAAATTTTAAAAATAGTTGTTATTTAGGGTTTAAAAGTAAATTAGTTTTAGTTTGAACGAAATTAAAAGTTGTCACCTTTCTACTCCTTTTGTATTTCAGATTTTAAATGCATTCTGGATTGCATAATATGAAATACAAATATATTTTGAATGGTATAATTTGCCATATAAATATTTTTTGAAATATAAAAAATTGTATATTGTAAAATATAAAATAAAAATATATATTTTAGACATAGAGGAATGACGCTCTGAAGTGAAATTTTGTGTATGCTAATGTGTATTTGTTGGTTTTCGTTGTTGAATGCTGGTTTTTTTTCAGATTTTCAACTTAGTATCAATTAGTTTCATTCCATTGTGCTTTACTTTTTTTTTTCAATTATTTACAAAAAGTAACTTGTTATAACTGGTAAAAGTAATTGGTTCACTATATATAGTTGGTTAATACGTCAATCCTTAAACTCGCACTAAACTATATAGCTATTTTTGTAAGTTATTTAAGTAATTTTTTGTATATTTTTTTCAATGTAGCTTATCTTAGAAGTTTAGAGTATGTTTGACGTGTTTCAATTGTTTCTGTTTGTCTCTTATCCCTTCTCTTGGTTTAGTTTGCTATATTTGTTGAGCTAACCTTAAACAATGTTTTTAGCTTTTGGACAAATGAAAAGTTTCTTAAAATCGTTATATGATCCTTAAAATTGAATATGATATTTTAACCATTTTGCAGACTAGGCAGATTATAAAAATATTTATTCACATGAGATTATTTAAAAAATCTTCTAAAACCACAATTCAATAATCATTCTTGTTTCTTTTTCTCATTTGGTATCAAAGGCCAACCTCTAACTATTCAACACTTGATTTTGTCCAGAAGAAAAAAAAAATTCTAACATGAAAAACAAAGACAACTTGATGCAGCATTCTTCTTCTTCACAAGACCATCAACATCAAGTTCACACAATATTAAACTTTGGAATATTATTACAGAACGAGAACTTAAGATACTAGAAGAACATTCGATAAAGGATGACTTAAATATCGTACAAATCAAGGTATATTCTTATTTATGTTTTATCTTAACATGAAGACATCGAAGAAAATATGAGACTCCTTAAAAATAAATTATAAAGAAAATGAAAATGTTCAATTAAGGAAGTTACTCCTTTATCTAGACAATGTGAAAGTTTCAAGAGGACGAAATTGGGATAATGCAAGTTCTTCTAAATGGTCTAGAAGCTCTTAAACACACTTAAGATGCATGGATAGGATGATTTTAATAAGTTTTAAATAAATAAATGTTGATATATTTTGGTCCCTAAATTTTAAAAATGAATAAATATAGTCTTTTTAACCTAACGACATTAATTCTATGTCAAACATTGTAAACCGCCTAAACGTCAGCCTGAAACACCGTTTGACACATCCAAAAAAATCAATTCAATTCGGTTAGGATGACTATATTTATTCATTTTTAAAGTTTGGGAATCAAATTGTATCAAAGTTTGGAATACAGACGAATTTCATTTTCATATCAAAGTTTAGAGACTAATATATTTAAATCATAAATAAAATACTTTTTGTAGGATAGAAATTACATCACTTTTAATTTTTAGAATTAGAATTTTTTTTTTTGTTTAACTAGTGCAAATAGTAATTTTGTATTTGAATATTTAACCTTAACAAAAGTTCTTAGGAACATTGGATGGCTAAGAAGCAAAAACTATATTGAAAACATGCATGCTTAAGGAAGCCCAGCATAATACCCAATCAAGGAGTAAAGTGTCAAGGAGAAGTTTAAGTATGTTAAGTGTGAATTAAGCATGGAAAGTTTGAGTCAAGCATGATAAACATGTATCTTATCTTAACTACTGATGTAGATCTAGGTTTTCAATTTTGAAATTTTAATTTCACCCTCTTTTGATTAGACAAATTTTGGTCAACAAATAGGATGCTAGATCTAAAATTTGTATTTGATTCCAAGGCAATTTCATTTAGCTTAGAAATTTCATATCCAAAGGCTATAAACAATTAACACTTCTCTTTGTAAAGGACTTTGGAATACTAAATGAATTGAAAAAGTTTCTTAAAGTTCTCTTATAGAAAGAGTCTTATCTACATTATTGGATCAAGTGATGACTTCATCAACAATTATCTTGGAACTCCTCCAAGTGTTAGAATATCTTGTATCAACTTTATAAGTTTTTCTTTCCATTTTCTCTCTTTATTTTCTTTTAATATTATGGAATACACTTTGTCTTATCTTCTTTCTTGTTCATGTTTGTTCTTGTTATTATATGATCATGTTTATCTCTTTCTCTTGCATACAAATTTTCACACTTATATAATCCTATTGGATTGAATTCATGTCCAAAGGTGAGCATTCGTAATATCCATGTTTTCTAAATCTTAAAAATATAAAACCAATCAAGTTTTTAAACACTACAAGTACAAAAAGAAGGATAAGACAAATGATTATTATGAGTGCATTAAGCTTTGACATATGAGAGGTGAATGTTGCAAGATTAGGAGTGAAAACCTTACCATAAGTAAAAGAGTATAGTGATCATGTGATAAGTTTCAAACTTTGAGGAAAGCATAAATGGGTTAAACAAAGAGCAAGTCAATCAATGATTTATGGTAGACATAGAAGCACACATTGATGTAATCTTTCAACCATAATTTCTTTTTGAAAAATTTAAGTTATCCTTTTAGAAAGAGGAAGAAATTTATATGAAACTTTGTCACAATTATTATACTCTCTCGAAAAAATACATAAAGCTTAAACAAAAATTTAAATATGTTTTTTGTTGAAAATGAAAAGCTTAAAAGGATAAACTAATTTTGAAAAGAGTAAAACATTCCCCGAATCAATCATAGACAATTTATCTATTTGAAATAAATAATCTGAAAAAAGAAATGATTTGTTTAAAAAAGTTATTTTGGGAGATTTTATGAGAGCTTTGAGGATCATAACAGGTTTTTCAACAAATCTCAACATCTTAAGGTTAAGTTTGGTGCGAGATTAGATCATATAAATCGCATACATTCCTTGTTAGTTTCAAAATGAATCACATGTAACCTATGTGGAAAATCGAGATATCCATGTAACATGTATACACAAAAGAAAACATGTAATTAAGAAAACTAATAGGAAGAACCTAAAATGTCTATTATTAGGTCTCAAACCACTTACATTCAAGACACCTATAAATTGAAGTTGTTCTTGTATGGAACCGATGTGTCTTGCAAGGTATGATCTTGCCCTTATCGTTATAGTTGAAGGGTGTCCGACTTCTATAAGAGCGTCCTCACTTGGTCCAGAGAGAGAGGGAGCGAGTACTTGAGAGTACTTCAAGGCTCAAGTTAGTGGTCAAGAAGTATATAAGTTCTTTTGTTATAACAGAGAGATCAAGATGTCCTTTACCTGAGTCTCTATTACCATTTTGTGCTAACCTTTCATTAATTACCTTTAGATTAAGTGGATTAATTGATAGTAAATGCATTGCCTACCAAATCTTTCCTCCAACCATTCTGACTGAAAAACCTCTAACTCCATCATTGATGTCCTACATGGTCGAGTACTAATCAACCCTATACCATATACTTGGCCATATAGGCCCTCCAGGCTCCTAATGCACAAAATGGCCAAGTACTACTCAGCTATGCACCCTGCACTTGGCCTCATAAGCCTTCCAAGCCTCCAGCAAACAACATGGCCAAGTACTACTTGACCCTGCACTTGGCCTTCTAGGCCTTCCAAGCCTCCAACAAACAACATGGTCGAGTACTACTTGACCCTACACCGTGCACTTGGCCTTCTAGGCCTTCCAAGCCTCCAACAAACAACACGGTCAAGTACTACTTGGCTCTACACCCTGCACTTGGCCTTCTATGCCTTCCAAGCCTCCAACAAACAACATGATTGAGTAGTACTCAGCCTTATACCATACAGAAGCCTTGCAAAGTAGAGAAAAAACTAATAATCTTATATAGATTATAAACATATTTTTAATGTGTTGCTGCTTGAAGTTATTAATGTATATCATCATAAATCCTCTTATAAATAATAGAGAAAGCACACCATATTCGTTCTAAAGATGCATCTAAACAAATAGTGTTTATATCCTCTTGTTTGAGATTTATTCTTACATTTATAAACAACTTCATTTATTAAAGTCAAGAGTAACAGTAGTAAAATATTAAGGGAACCCTTTACAATTTGTAAAAAGGAATTGGTTTACATAACTTAGTATTAGAGTGAAGTAGTATAAAAATCAAATGTCTCATTGTTTCATCTATTACAATCATAAAATAGTCTTATATATCTTTTACAAGATGTTATTGAAAATAATTTTATAAATCCTTTTTAACTAGAAGACGATATCTCTATACCTTCTATTGACCATCATCTTGTAAATATCTTCAAAAACATTTTTAAGATCTATTTAATTTCCTTCTAGAGCTAACCTATTATTTTTAAATCTATAATCTACATTAACGATTACTTTGATTGTCTTCTTAAATGAGAGACACTTAACACTTAAAGTAAAATTCACTTAAAATTCAATAAAATTTGAAGTGATTTTTTATTTATTCTACCATGTATTTTTATAGAATAATTCATGTTTTATCTTTATTTTTTAATTTTTTAAAATTTAAATAAAAAAAATTATTACCACATTAGTGATGGATTTTAGTAACGAAATTCAATATTGAAAAACTTTTAGAGTGAAGTAAAATTATACTTAAGTTGTAATAAAATTAATTAATTATACTAAAATTATTAATGATAGCAAAATATTAGAAAACTAAATTAAAAATATTTATTAATATATTTTCTCACATAATAATTAAATTTATAGGATATGACATTTAAATCACTGTTAAAAATAATATAATTCTGATTGTCCAAGAAAATTTAATTAATTTGTATATTTAAATAAATTAATAAAATTTATACCAAAATCAAATAATTAAATTATATCTAAATTAATTAATAAAAAAATTAATTGTTAATATTAAAAATTAGTTAGTGAATAAATTCAAAATTATAAATAAATATTAGAATAAATTATAATTAGTAAAAATTAATTAGGAAATAGTTTATAAATTATATAAAGTATAAACAAATCATTTTGTGTGAAACCCTTAAAAATAGACTTCTAGATGTAGAAGGAAAAATAAAATGATAATAGAATTAGTCTTTAATGAAAAATAAGGATCCTCTCTTGTGTTCACATTTCATAATTTCAATTTTACCCTTTACAATATAATTATTTGTTAAATTTCTAAAAATTAACAATTATTTTTACATATTTTCTATAAAACTGTCTATATTCTCTATAAAAATTAATAGTTACTTTTCTCTATTCATTTCATTTCATTTTTAATAAATATAAATTTATTCTGTATATTAACTTAATTATATTACAATATCATCACCTACTAATATAATATCATGCATATTTAAAAAATGTGTACATACATGTGTAACAACACATGTATTTACGCTAATATGTATAATGTAATTCAAATCTTCTATCGTAATTCACTTGATGTAAATATTTGATTTCTTTTAAAAAAACCGTATGTATTATGGATTGTAATTATATGTATTTTCATCTTATTGTCAGTTTTACTCAATACTTTGAATTGGAGGAATTTTATAAATAGTTAAATTTTGTGATGAAAATACATTTATACAACTATAAATTGGAAAACACTTAAAATGAAATAAAAAAATCTCTAAAGGTTATTTAATATCAAATTTTCAAACATTTAATATACTTTTTATATTGTTATTTTAAAATTTAAATAATTCCATCCAAAATACAAAATGTTACATATATTTTTATCATCGTGGTTGTAATTATCAGTGGACTACTTGGTTTGATCGGTTCAACTAGGAACTGGTCCCTGCCTATATCAATTGGTATTTAACGGATGAATTTTATTTAAATTTTTATATGTATTTTAACTATCTATAATAATTTTAATAATATTGCATTGATTCCGTTCAGCCGTTAAATATTAAATTGGTGCATTTTTTACTGGTCCAGTTTTATTTTTTTTAATGTGGTTATCGTTGATGGCATTCTCTATTAACAATTAAATAACATATTAACAATCAGATGACGTACAGTTAATCAAAATTACTTAATTTTATGAGATTAAACGACTAAATATACAATTAAAATTTTATTAGAATCATAATTATAAGAGTATGGATGTCAACGAGTCAGGTAGAGGTACGAATAGTAGTTCTCCTGTACCCTACCTGCTAAATAAATATATCTTTCATACTCATATTCATATTCGTGCAAATGTAAGGCCTACTTATATTTATGCCTTATTTTAAAAGACATTTCCTAATCAGATGGGCCTAGGGCTGGCCCAAAGGATAAAACACAACTCTAAGTCTGCCCTAACTCATTTATTCTACTCTTTCAGAAAATCTTAGAGTTGCAGTCGTCCCCCCTCTTCGCTAGGGTTCAGTCTTGGCCTCCGTCGCACTTGTTCGAGCCAGTTCCGTTCCACATAAGTTGCCTCCCATCCCATACCTCTCTTGTTTAGCACTGTTGCTTCGAGTCCCAACTAAGTTCGTTCTGGGTAGCTTCGTTTCATACTATTCTTTATGTTTCCAACTCGCTAAACTGCTCTAGGAGCTACTGTGCTTCTCTGTTCGTACCCAAGAACCCAGCTGCTAGCCCTTTTCCAGGTACGGGAAGCTAGGGTTCACCCTTTTATCCTACAGCCCTTGGAGATACCAGTGTGGAAATGGGACAGCATCTCGATGGATTTTGTGACCCATTTGCCACAAACTATTAGGGATCATGACACCATCTGGGTTATAGTGGATCGACTGACCAAGAGTGCTCATTTCTTGGCAATGAACTTGAGGATGTCAATGGCCAAGTTGGCCCAGTTGTACATTAAGGAGATAGTAAGGCTGCATGGAGTACCCTCGAGCATAGTTTCCGACAGAGATCCACAGTTTACATCACGGTTTTGGCAAACCTTACAAGATGCTTTGGGAAGCAAGTTGACGATGAGCTCAGCCTACCACCCCTAGACCGATGGTCAGTCTGAGAGGACGATTCAGTCACTTGAGGACTTGTTACGGACATGCATACTGGATCACTTGGGTGCTTGGGATGAAGTGTTACCGTTGATTGAGTTCACCTACAACAACAGTTTTCACGCGAGCATTGGCATGGCACCATATGAGGCTCCATACGACAGGAAGTGTAGAACTCCCCTATGTTGGTATCAGGATGGGGAAGCAGTGCTTGTCAGACCAGAGTTGTTGGAGCAGACTACTGAGAAGGTAAGGATGGTGAGGGACAAAATACAGGCTTCTCAAAGTAGGCAGAAGGCCTATGCGGACCGCGGGAGGAGACCCTTGGAGTTCGTGGCAGGAGACCACGTGTTCTTGAGGGTGACCCGAACCACCGGTGTGGGAAGGGCTCTCCGCTTAAGGAAACTCTCTCTTAAGTTCCTTGACCCCTATCAGATCACGAGAAGAATCGGGCCGCTGGCTTATGAGATAGCTTTACCCCCTCAGTTGGCGAATCTTCATCTAGTGTTCCATGTGTCGCAATTGAGGAAGTATGTGTTTGATCCGGCTCATGTGTTAGAAGTCGAGTTGCGCTAGAGGATAGTAAAGTTGAGGAACGTAGGGGAAAACCAGTCAGCCTAGTCAAATTCATCTGGGATCGGAGGACAAGTGACTCTACTTGGGAGTTGGAGGAGGATATGAGGAAATCACATCCACATCTGTTTACCAGATAAGTTTTCATTTTTGAGATCGAAAATTTTCTTGTTGGAGAGAATGTAAGGCCCACTTATATTTATGCCTTATTTTAAAGGGCCTTTCCTAATCAGATGGGCCTAGGGCTGGCCCAAAGGATAAAATCCAACCCTAAGTCTGTCCTAACTCACTCATTCTATTCTTTCAGAAAACCTTAGAGCTGCAGCCGTCCCCCCTCTCCGCTAGGGTTCAGTCTTTGGCCTCCGTCGCACTTGTTCGAGCCAATTCCGTTCCATGTAAGTTGCCTCCCATCCCATACCTCTCTTGTTTAGCATTGTTGTTTCGAGTCCCAACTAAGGTCGTTCTGGGTAGCTTCGTTTCATCCTGTTCTTTTCCAGGTACGGGAAGCTAGGGTTCACCCTTTTATCGTGTTTGTTCTGCTTGTACTACTGTTTTATCATTATAATATGCTTGGTGTGTTAATGCGAACCTGTGAATGGTATTATTGAACTATTGGTGATCTGTTGTGTGTTTGTGCAGGAGAGAACAGTGGTGAGCACTGGTTTTCTCGCCCAAACGAGCATGTCTCGCCTAGGCGAGATTAATAGATGCTCGCCCAAGCTACTTCACGCGAGTAGTTGCTTAGGCGACCCACATTCTTTCTGAGCGAGGAGTTGGGCGATGGCAGTGTGGTGTTTGGTTGTTTATTGTTCTTGGATGGTTGGCACTTGCTTGGGTATAATTGTTGTGATGAAAAATATGTGATGAACGACTATGTATGAGTGATATGATTCGTGGATGGTGAATGATGGGTTTGGTATGAACTTGGCATGTAAATTAAATGAGGCGGTTGGTATCAAAGAGGCATGGCATTGATATGAAATACAAAGGTTGAGTTGGTATGGATTCAATACTTGGATATGAATGAGGATTGATTGAAAAGGGTTGGCATGAGGTTATGTGTATGATAAATATTACCTGATTGATTGAGAATGATTGGTCCGTGTCAGTGCATAATTCCTAGAAATCTTTAGGTGAGATTTCAAGGTAGTGCTTTAGTGTTCGGGACGTAATTCCATGGCCCCTGTTAGTGGGTGCTCATGGTGGTGCCCCATCTATATAATTTGGTAAGGATTCAATGTAAGGTTGCATCCTGACACTCTAAGGAGTCAGTTAGTCTCACTTAGAGCGGACTGACTGACTCTTGTGGTGAGAGTAGCAGGAGGCCTGAAACTCATTAAGGGCTAACCTTGTGTGTGGGGAATTGAATCATTGTAACACTTGTAACACATAGCTCGGGGGTGAGCAAGGTAATCCACCACAAGTGCAAGCATCCGCTGAATCCAACCAGATTATATGTATCCGGATGAGTCGAGTCGAGTCTTAGTGTATTGATTGGAAGGTCATAACATGCTTGGATGATATATGTATATTGGACTGTGAAAGTATATCTGATTGCATGATAAAATCTTTTTGGCTCTAACTTACCCTTTGCTTGTTTGATTGCTCTGTATGTTGTTCTTCTACTCTTGCGATGATCATCAATTTATTGATGGGAACAGATGCGAGAGGTACTCGTGGTCAACAGGGGAAAGATGATTCCGCTGCATAGTCTACTTGGGTTGGACTTCATGTTCTTATTGGGCTTTTCTTTAGGGCTATGGCCCATGTACTAGTCTGTCTTTTAGATTTCTATATGATTTTATTAAACTTTATAACTTGTTTCTTTTTTGGCATCGTAATGTGCCTTGGGTTGTGAAGAGTGGTGTTTAAACTCTGAGACTGCGTTAAAATATTATTTAGTGTAATGCTTCCTTTAATTTCGTTTATTAAATTAGATGGGATGTTATAACAAATATTCATTATGCAAGTACCTGCATATTTTTGTAATATTTATAAATATTCACATATATCTTCAAGTATTTATAAATAAAGAATTTTTAATATCTAATAACTTATTTTAACCAAAAATTCAAATAAAAATAGAATGCATTACGTTTAAAAATAGAGAATGCCATCAATGATAACCACATTGCAAACAACTTTTCCAACTACGTGGTTTGATCGGTTCAACTAGGAATTGGTCCCTGCCTATATTAATTGTGATGCAAAATTGGTATTAATCCGATGAATTTTATTTAAATTTTTATATGTATTTTAACTATCTATAATAATTTTAATAATATTGCATTGATTCCGTTCAGCCGTTAAATATTAAATTGGTGCATTTTGACTGGCCCAGTTTTATATTTTTTTAATGTGGTTATCATTGATGGCATTCTCTATTAACAATTAAATAACATATTAACAACTACATGACATACAGTTAATCAAAGTTACTTAACTTTATGAAATTAAACGACTAAATAGACAATTAAATTTTTGTTAGAAGCATAATTACAAGAGTAGGAATGCGAGTACGGTAAGAATCGTATCTCTCGTGTACCTTATCTGTTGGATAGATCTTTGTCTTGTACTCATATCCATATTTGTGCAGGTATCCGCATATTTTTTTTAATATTTACGAATATTCACGAGTAATCACAAATATTTACAAAAATAAATTTTGAATATTTAATAGGATATTTTAACTGTAAATTCAAATAAAAGTACAATGGATAACATTTATAAATTTCAAACACTGTGTAAACAACTCTTTCAAATACAAACAAATGGAAATGTTTTAAAACTAATTGATAAAAAAATAACCCCTTCAAAATCAATGGGTTAATGTTTTAATAATTTTTTTAATTTTTTTAATTTAAATTTGAATATAACAGGTACAAGTATTCGAGGGTACGGACACTATGATACCCGTATCCGTCCCGTTAATATCTGGATATAAAAAATACTCGTACTCGTTACCACATGTATCTATTTATAATATTCATTTCCTACCCGTTGCGGATTTTATCCGCGGATATTACAAGTATAGAATTTTTTGACATCCTTAAACAATAGTCATTTAATTGAAATGTGAAATATTCAAATTGTTTGAAATTGAATTCTCTCAATGTTTTTTTAAAATATTTTACGTAGATAAAGTAATATATATTTTTTAATTTTTAAGATAAATTAATTGAATTTTCTTCAAAAATATATTTTTTCTCTTGAAATTAAACTTTACAAACAAGTATTAACCAAATTTAAATAATATTTAACAATTTAGTTTTTTAATATATATATATACATACATATACATATATATATATATATATAATTAATTATGAAATTTCAATTTTTTTCTTTTCTTTTAAATAAATTTCAAATGTCCCTGTTTTATATTTATTTGAAATATCTCATAACATTCTTATTTTCAAACAATTTCTTTTCAATTTTTTTCTCAAATATTTTATTTTATTTTGAAAATATTTAAATTCACTAAATAAACAAATTACTATATTAAATTACATCGTCCAACTTCAGACAAAAAATTATATAAAGCTTAACAAATAAAAATATGACATAAATAAGAAGCAAAAATGTTCCAAAGCAAAAGCAGAACTAGTATGAAATAAAAGACAAAACACCAAAAAGAGAATTTCCATTCACTTATATCATTATGATCTTCTTTTTCTGAAAAAAACAAAACAAAACAAAGCCTTAACAGCTTAAAGAAGATGTGATTCATTCATGAGTGTAGAACATTACAATCTCCTCATCAATAGCAGGAAAAAAATATTAAATTGTGTTCATGTAAAAAAAAAAACATGTATATATAAATAGGAAACAAATATCTAAATCCAACGTTTGTGATTTCGAAAATGGTGGGTGGATCCGAACCATCGATCCCAAGCAGCATCAACTGATCCTTTCGTGCTGCAAAAATTTTACATCTCATCAGTTCATACCCTTTCCTTTCACCTTTTGGTTAATAATATTATAACATAAGCTTTCTTTTTTGCATTAAAATACACAAACAACGCAACATTGGATCCTTAAAAACAAGAAATATCCTACATCAGATACATACCATAACCACTGTTCTTGTTATTTTCTTCATTACAGTTATGTATGAGAACACTATTTTACATACACTTGTTATTACTGGTTCAATTTTATGAAAATTTCACAAACTTTGCTGCATTTCATAATGATTCTTTCTTAAATTCATTACTATCAATAAGTTTCATTTAATCATATACCTCGCTTAAAAAAAGTGTATGCGTTATTAGCATTCTTCATTCTATAATACAACCTTCTGTCACATAAAAAAAAGACTAAAACTTTCATCACAGAATAAGAAACCATTTGTGAAGGTTAAAGGTACTGTGATGAACAGCATCAAGATGAACAATTTCTTACCATGGAAGGAGAGGATCTGGTGTAGATTCAACGCTTGAAATTAAACTGTTATACCACAGTGGATGAAAGAGGGTCAATGATTAAAACAAACAAACAATCAAACAAACACTATATTGTTTCTGATATGTAATATGTAATATAACATAATATAATATGGTTTTGCTTACTCCTTGCAAACGGTGGAGGATTCACCAATTGTTTCAACCTTTTCCAATTCTTCCTGCATCATCACAATCATCATAGTTCAGTAACAAACAAGTTCTTCCAAAACTTTATGCAGATTGTTGAACAGAACAAAATGGATGATGAAATTGACAGAAAAAAAAAAGTAAGAACAGATAAAAAGGGTTGATTTGATTTGACCTGAAGAATGGTAATTTGGTTATTGAGATGTGTTAGGGCTGCTTGCAACCTATGTTTCCCAATGAAGCCACCAGGGAAAGATTGAGACTGAGATTGAGGGTGATGAGTGGTGTTTTCTCTGTAATCCTCTGAGAATTGTCTTCCATTTTCTGATGCCAAAACCTGTGATGATTGGTGTTCATCCATGGCCATATAACTCAAACCAGTTCAGAAAGAGAGAAAGAAAAAGGGTATGAGAAGGAAGAAAAAAGAAAGGATTTTTATTTTGTGGGTCAAATAAGGAGGGAGGGTGGAAGATGAGTTGAAAATGAGGGTTGGACCAAAGGGATATTAAATATCCAAATGATAGATGCAAAAGGGGGTGGGTCTCATGACAGGTCATATTTGGATTCTCAGAATTAGGTTTAATTAATTGTTGTCAGAAAAAGTGGTGCCTCTGTTCATACTAGATTGGTGGGTTAGTGAGGAAAATAATGAGGAGTATATAAATTATTTTTAATTCTGAGATTGGGACAGTGGACACCACTGCAAGCAATGCCATGTGTGGAAAGAGAAAAACCTCACACACCAACACTGCCTTATCTTCCTCCATTTTCTCCAAAACTCCTTTAATTTTAATTGTTATTTGATTGATTTCTGGTAGAAAATAAAAAGCAATATTTATATACTTTCTTTTGAGGCTTTAATTGCAAGACTATTATGATGATTATGAATAGTAATTGAGTCATTTTTAGTTTGATGGAGTGTTATAAATATAGCTACCAAAAATAGCTTATGATGATGTAACAATAAATTTGACCTCAGCAGTGGATGAACATGCTATTATTTAGATGATTTCATGTACTACTTTATGCACCCAATAACTCTGTCACTTACTTCCTTCTTATAGTAAACACTATATTCACCATGTTGCTTTCCTTAATGAGACGAATTTGACAATTTTCAAAGTTACAAATTTGAAAAAAAATAAACTATAAAGAAATTGTGTTAAGTTAGTATAATTTTAGATCAAAAGATTTTTAAAGTTCAAGTTATAAAGTGATGAAACGATTTTAGTTTAAAGTGTTTTAAACTGATGTCGTGTTATCTTAATACAATTTTTACATAAACTAAATTAAAGTTATTTTTGATACGATTTTAATTTAAAATATTTTAAATTAAAATCATATTATATTGACATGATTTCAACTTTAAAAAAATTCTACACTAAAATTATGTCATTGTGATGAAGTTGTGTCTTCATAATTTTTTTAAAATTTATCCAATTTATTAATATTTAAAAAAAAATACACTAGAATGATGTTTTTCCTCATAATTACACTCATGAAATCCTTTCTGTAAAATAGGATTCTATAAGATTATAGAGGGCATCTGGTGCTTGTTTGAGCCAATAAATTTTCTTTCTTTAACTTGTAAAATTTTCACTCCTCTCCTTTTGAATATAATCACAGGTTGTTCTACAAAAACGTCTTCAATAATTTTCAATGTAAAAATTCAGTTTTGACATCCAATTGATGGATCAGCCACCATTTTTGAGCTATAAACGTAATTACCAAACAAACAATAGCAAATATTCTGCATAGTCTATCTTTAAGTGTTAAGCACACACCTTTAATTTTAATGTCAAATTTAATATCATAAAAAACTATAAAAACATTTTTCATTCAAAAAAGCATCATGTTATAATTAATTAACAAATTAATTCTATTTATAACTTTATAACTCATCTAAACTATTATGATAGACCCAAATATGATTTAATAAAATATAAGGACCAATTGATTATTGTGGGAAGTTATAATAAAATAAAATAATAAAGATAAAATAAAGCCCAGCCCAAATTGATGATCGTTGGTCTATATAAGGGAGTAGGGTTATGTCTCTAATCACAAGGTTCTTTCACCATTAAGAAAAAGAGGGGTGGGGGTGTGAGAGGAGAAAGTAAGGCAAAGAGATAGATTGAGAGAAAGAGGTTGAAGAGCAAATATTGAAGAACAAATAATACATTCTCATTGGATCTCTCTCATGGATCAAAGTTAGTATTCTATCATGATTTATGTACATAAAGGTGTGAAACTGACTCATAAATTTTAAGATCACAAAGTAGTTTTCTATAATGAATTATTATCTCTTGAAAACTACAAACTGATTTACACGTGGTATTAGAACATGTTGTTAGATTTATGATTTTCCTATTATGATTTTTTTTTTCAAATTATGTTTTGTTTTTCCCAAATTATGATAAACCCTAATTATGAAGTTAGGGATTTTATGATATTATAAATCCTAATTATGATTTTAGGAATTTTTTGAAATTGTGAAACCTAGTTATGAAGTGAGGGATTTTCTAAATTATGAACTCTAATTATAAATTTAATGACTTTTATGAAATTAGTATGAACCCTAATTTATGTTTTTGTCCAATTTTCAATAGTCTTAATTATTAGATTTTAATTTTTTTGGCTGCTAATGGATTTTAGATTGAAATTATGTTATTTGTATGATGAAATTATGATTGAATAGCTACACATTGTTAAATGATTGAATTATAACTTTCCACGTGAGTCAATTGCAATTGTAATTAAAGTGATTCCAAATTGGATGGTTTGATTGGAAAATGTAACCAATGGAATTGTGAATGATTTTCATTCAAGTATAATGTTATTGGTTTATGTCATCAATAAAAAATTAATTTTGATTTATTTTTATATAAATAATATATTTTAATTTGTAATAATGTATATGTTTTATTATTTTGAAATTAAAATTAATGAGAATGCTACATATGGTTCATAGCAATTAAATGAATTTATTTATTTGAAATTAAGTATGATAAATTTTGTTTGTCACCATAGGATAAATTAAGTATGATAAATTTGAAATCAAAGGTCGTAGGTGATTCTAGTTGATGCATATTTTAATTATCATTAATGTTATATAATATGATTATCATAATCATTATGTTTGTGTATCGGTGCATCTCTCGAAAGGAGAACATTAATATACATCGAATGATCATTTATGATTGAATCTGAATTTATGTTTAGTTTTACAACTTAAATCATTAATGTTAGACATGTGATAATTGAAGTCTTTATTTCGATATCTTTATATTCACTTGCTACGTTTGTTCACATCTTCAATGGGTTGAATTTTCCTGACTAGAGCGAACAAGTCCAATTTCATTTAGGTGTGTTGGTTCTTGATTTAGCTTTTCAAGTTGAAAAGCCGACTGTTATCGTGGATGCAAGTAGTCATGAAGAGAAAGCCCATTACAAAGCTTGGAAAAGGTCAAACATACTTAGTTTAATGTTTATGAGAAGGAGCATAGCAAGCAACATTAAGTCAACTCTTCCCAAAACTGACAACGCGAAAGAATTTATGAAATTTGTGGAAGAACGCTCTCAACTTACTGACAAGTCCGTCACTGGGACATTGATGAGTACCTTGACCACCATGAAGTTTGACGGTTCGCGATCGATGTACGAGCATGAGATCGAGATGACAAATATCGCAACAAGACTTGAGTCTCTAGAATAACAGTAAGACTTAAGTCTCTAGGAAAGAATCACGAGAAAACCTTCATCAACTGCCATTTCTAGAGACTTAAGTCTTGTTGCAATATTTGTCATCTTGATCACATGGTCGTGCATAGTACGCGAATCGTCAAACTTCATGGTGGTCAACGTACTCATCAATGTCCTAGTGAGGGACTTGTCAGCAGTTTGAGAGCATTCTTCCACAAATTTCATAAATTCTCTCACGTTGTCAATTTTGGGAAGAGTTGACTTAATGTTGCTTGTTATGTTCATTCTCATAAACATTAAACTAAGTATGTTTGATGTTTTCCAAGCTTTGTAATGAGTTTTCTCTTCATGGCTACTTGCATCCGTCATAACAGTCGGCTTTTGAATTTGAAAAACTAAATCAAGATCCAACACACCTAAGTGAAATTGGACTTGTTCGCTCCAGTCAGGAAAATTTAACCAATTGAAGACGGGAACAGACGTAGCGAGTGACTGTAAAGATATCAGAACAAAAACTTCAATTATCACATGCCTAACATTAATGATTTAAGTTGTAAAACTAAACATAAATACAGATTCAATCATAAATGATCATTCAATGTATACTAATGTTCTAGATCCACTAATACACAAACACAATGATGTTAATCATATTATATAACATTAATGATAATTAAAATATGCATCAACTGGAATCCCTTACTAATCTTTGGGTATATAAATAAAACTAGTGACACATACAAAATTATCTACTATCATGATCACTAATTATAAGAATAATTAATCAACTTTTGGACGATCTTGAATTATCATATACCAATGAACTTCAATTAACTCATAAATCAATTATTCATAATTTAGCATCCATACTATATGTAATTAAAATTAAAAAAAAAATAGTTTGAAATCAAATAACTTTAAAATTTTGGTCACTTTGTGACTAAAAAAATTTATCATGCTGATTTCAAATAAATACATTTAATTACTATAAACCATGGATAGCATTCTCATTTATTTTAATTTAACAATAACAAAACATATACATTATTGCAAATTAAAATATATTATTCATATAAAAATAAATCAACATTCATTATTTATTGATGACATAAACCGATAACATTGATTGAACTTGAATTCAAATCATTCACGATTATGTTGGTTAATTATTCCAATCAAACCATCCAATTTGCAATTATCACAATTCAATCAACAATTCAATCAATTAACAAGGTAGTGATTCAATTATAATTTCATTATACACATAACACAATTTTAATTTGAAATCAATTAGCAGCGGAAGAAAATTAAAATCCCAAAATATAATAATTAGATTCTTAAAAATTGGACAAAAAACATAAATTAAGTTTCATAATAATTTCATAAAAATCATCATAATTTCATCATACATATAAAGCGATTTCAAAATTTGAAATCAACCAGTAGCGGAAGAAAATTAAAATCCTAAAACCTAATACTTAGGTTCTTGAAAATTGGACAAGAACATAAATTAGGGTTCATAATAATTTCATAAAAATTCCTAAATTCATAGTTAGGGTTTATCATAATTTGAAAAAAACAAAACATAATTTGAAAAAAACCATATAGGAGAATTATAGATCTAATAATACATGCTCTGATACCACGTGCATATTAGTTAGTAGTTTTCATGAAATAATAATTCATTCTAGAAGACTACTCTAAATCTTAATATTCATGAGTCTCACACATTCATGTACATAAATCATAATAGATAATAGATATTATCCATGAGAGATTTATTGAGAATAGCTCTTCAATCTCTGTTCGTTAACTTTCTTTTTCAATTTATCTCTTTATCTTACGTCCTCCTTTCTTTTCTCACTCTTTTTTTTTTACTTCTTAATGATTTATTGTGAAAGAACATTATGGTGAGAGATAGAATCTTAATCCTTTTTATAAACCAACGTCTATCAAAATAAGACCAGACTTTATTTTATTTTTATTTTGTTTTATTTTATTAAAACTTTTCACAATAATTTATAGATCTTTATAATTTTATTAAAACATATTTATCCTATTATAATATTTTAAATAAATAATATAATATAATTAATTCGTAAATTAATTATGAGATCCGACCATTCCATTCTTAGGTTTTTAGTGGCTTATTCAATAATGAACATACCTCCATGGTTAACAAAGCAAAGGGACGTGAATAGCCAAAACTCTATGCTGCATATGTGCCATAAAAACGAGTTAAAAAAGCAGAGACACTTGCATAATTGCACATAAGATCACCTATCTTTCCATGCTAATCTCCTCTGCTCGAAGATGACTATCTATCTATCGTTACTCTCAAATCGATACATATGAGTTGAAATAAATACAAAAATCACTCACTCTTGTATCACTTGAGAAATTATTAAATAAAGTCTTTAAAAATTCATATAAGTTTGGAAACTTAAGAGATAAATATATTATTTTTATTTTTTGTTATTTTAGTTACAACCTTTTAAGACGATAAGACAGCTTTTGGCACAAGGCGGAGTTTAGGTCTGAAGAAGCAAGGAAGTTGAGGAATGAGTGAATAGTGGGATCGTTGTGGTGTGTTCCCAAATCACAAAAATGGCGAAGCTTTGCAAAATATCATCCTCACTCTTCCTTTCACTATCCCTCAAACCGAAACTCATCTACCGCACCAATGCCTTTCTGCTTTCTCGTTCAACCGCCACCACCTCAAACCACAAGATACAGAATGCAAAAGCAGGCTTGGCCAAAGAAAAGCGCAGAACACGCTCCGACAAACACTTCAACCCAGACGCCATAATTCACCATTGCAACGTTAACCACTCCGACATCGACACCGCCACCAAGTTCTCGCACATTCCGGTCATGCTGGGCGAAGTCATGGACGTCTTCTCCGCCGCTTCCTTAACCTCCTTCGTCGATTGCACCCTCGGCGCTGCCGGTCACTCCACCGCCGTTAGTATTTTTATTCTTCTTTATTTGTTATTTTATCAGTTTCGCCAAAGATCGGATTTTTAATTTGTAAATAAACTGATTTTAGTTCATGGAGAAACTTTTTTCTTTTGTTTTTCTGATTTCTTTTTGTTAAAGTGTTTCTAGAAGAAGTTATCCAAAGATCGGTGAGCCTTCTCAATTTAATCGTGTTCTTGTACGTGTAAAGCTATTTCTAGTTTGGTCACTAATAACTATACATGTAGTAGTATTCTTAATTTGACCCCTACAAGTGTAGGGCATTCTCAATTTGGCTCCTATAATTCAAGGATCAAATTACAAATGTGTCACTTGGATAGAAACCATCTTAAGTATGCACACTCAAATTAATAATCTATTAGGGGTTCCTTCAAATTAATGTGTATTAGGGGTGATGGTGGGAAGAATCAAATCAGTAATAGGTTTACAAATGTGAATGTATATGGACAGCTTTAATAAGTTTTTTAGTGTAAATTGAGATTGGTTTTAGTGAGTGAAGTAATAATTCGTTATAGGAACTAACTGGAATGTTTCACCTTTTTGAAATTTGTGGAATTTTCATTGGGTGTTGTTGAAGGGCTGAGAAATGGAATAAAATGAATTGAAACAGGTGATCAAGGGTCATCCTGAGATGAAGTTTTTCGTGGGGATGGATGTGGATTCTGCTGCACACGACATTGCCCAACCACGCCTTGATGCCGTCTTAAGTGGTGATGTCAAAGCTTTTACAGTTTTGAGGAATTTTAGGGATGTGAAGTCTGTGCTTAGAGAAATCTCAGACTTACACATGGGTGTTGATGGGATCTTAATGGACTTGGGAATGTCATCTATGCAGGTTTGTTCTACAACCAAATATGCATAGGACATATTTGATTTACTTGTTGATAAGCACGTCAAAAAATGAGAAGTTAAAATGAAATAAAAATTTTCCTATAAATTCAAATCAGTTTATGTATAAGTTAATTCATATCAGTTCTCTTATTTGGGATATGTTTGGATAAACTTTTCTAAAAAATACTTACAGAAGAAGAAAATGGGAATGAAAGATGAAATAAGTTTTTCTATAAGCTAAAATTATCTTTAAAAACTTAGTTTTAGGTTATGCATAGACTACTTTTAACACATGAGAAATTTATTTCATTGTAAGTGTTTGTGGATAAGTTTATCCAAAACATACCCTTAGTTTCTCCAAAAACGTTATTGTAACTTACGTATACACTAATTTTTAGTTTATACAAGAAGCTTAATTCACATATTTTCTACAGTGTCTGTTGAGAAGTTTATTCAAAGAGGATCATCATACCCTTCATTAATTTACCTGCACACTTGTGTTTCAGCTATTGTGGTTTCAAATTGCTGCTCACTTGTTGAAATTACAATTGGCCGCTATTGCAATTGCTAAGACAGTACATGGATAAGTGCTTGAGTATTTTGGATCTCAGACTTCGGGGTGCATTTGGATAAACAACTTAATTAAGCTTTTAAAGAATAAATGTTTATCATTTTAGGATTGTTTTATTTTATTTCTTTGAGCAAAGAGGAAATAAGGTTTAATTGTTTTGAAGTTATCCAAGAGATTTTGTTGAAATAGGCTAAATTTAACTTATGAAAATATAAACTGTTTTTATAAACACTCCTAAAGCACTTACAGGGGTGCTTATGTCATCATTCCAAAGAAAATTTAAATAAGCTATATTCCAAATGCACTAGTGTTGATTTTTCTTATGTATTTTTGGTTTTAGGTAGACAATCCTGCAAGAGGATTCAGTGTGCTCAGTGATGGACCCCTTGATATGCGGATGGATCCTCAGGTATAGTTTCTCAGGCATTTTGTATCTCTGTGAAATTTAAGCTCTTTTGATAAAGAATGGGATCAGTAGATATGGTGGAAGCTGTTTGTTTTTGTATTGCATTACATGTAATGTTGTTGCTGACATAATAATTGCAAGGTTCAAAATTGCCGGGATGGCATCAAATATATGTTGTTTAATGTTGTCTGCCCATTTTTTTTGTTGTCTCCTCGCAAAGTTAAGATGGTTCAATCCAAGTTGCTATTTCTAAACGGTTTGGTTTCTCTAAAGAAAGTGATGCATATGTTCCAAATATGGAGTTATAGCCAATTGATTATTCAATTAATGGCAGCGATTGTAACAAAGTTCCGCTGCATACATATGCACCAAATCATAGAGTTGTTAAAATTCTCTCTCTAAAGTGTCCCTCTTTCTTTAAAGGAGTAAAATTTATTTCTAAAATACCTTCTCTAGAAGTTTAGATATATGATCTGTAGTACCAAGTTATCTGTGTAATCAATGCTGCAAACTCGTTTGATGGCTTTCTTTAATCCTTCTTGTTGTCAAAATGTGCCTATTTCCTCTTTTACCACACTATGGTTGTTGTTTTCGGTAATCAAGGCGAACTAGTTTCTCGTGTAATTATACCCAGTTGACCGCTTGCTGATGAGTAATACATACTTTTTCTTTGCTATTGAACTGATGCACAGGCCTATGACAGGCAAGTCTTAAAGCAGAGGACATATTAAATTCCTGGCCAGATTCTGAAGTGGGTCGTATCCTAAGAGAATATGGAGAAGAAAGTAATTGGCGAACCCTGCAAAAGAAAATTGTCAATGCCCGATTACACGGTGGATTTCACTCTACCACTGATTTGCTAGATCTTATCAAGCGTGTGACTCCTCCAATGAAAGGTAGTTCCTTCTCCAGGCTTCTTTTTTTGCAGTTCTGTGTTCTCTTTAACTTATAAACATCACTTCTCGTGCATGCCATTAATCGATCATCACATATGTTTCTGTTATGTTCTCAACTATGTCATTCCTGATATTCATGTATGCTAACTTTCAAAGAGAGTTATAACATTTTTTTCACTCTTACCTTTTGTTTCATCAGAAGGTGTGAACTGTAATTAATTGTCCATGTTCAAACTTCAATTTCACTGTAATAGGTGGAAGACAAGGTTGGATAAAAACAGCAACACGGGTTTTTCAAGCTCTGAGAATTGCTGTTAATGATGAACTGAAGACACTTGAGGATTCCCTCTATTCTTGTTTTGATTGCCTTGCACCAAGGGGTAGACTTGCTGTCATATCTTTTCACAGTCTTGAAGACAGAATTGTGAAGCAGACATTTCTTAATATAGTCAAAGGAGGCGAAGATATGGAAGAAAGGGAGAGCCTGAACAGTGATTTGAGGAAGACTAGTGATGAAATCAAAGAAAAAGAAGCATGGATAAAGCAAGTAATACATGGTTCAAATGGAACAATTCTCACAAAAAGACCAATCACACCATCTGGAGAAGAAGAAAAATTGAACCGCAGAAGTAGAAGTGCAAAGCTCAGGGTTATTCAGAAGCACTGAATATAAAATATGACAAACTGTTGTCTGGTGTAGAAGTAGAACTAGAAGAAATTAAGATTAAGAAATTGTGTTATTCTTTGGTTTAGATGAATTTTGTAAGGATTGATTTACATACATTTAAATTTTGTCACATTGTGTCTCACAAATAGGAGTTACATAAAATTGTAAAAATGTGTCATTCTAGCATTTAGTTCTACATGTTAAGAAATTCTGTGACAAAATAACCTAAACTTACAGTGAAAAAATTTCAAGGAAATTATCCAAATACTTATGATAGTAGTCGGTTCTTCAATCTTTTATAGACGAAATTGCCCTTACAGATAAAATTAATATATTATTATTTATTGTTATTATTGTTATTAATATAATAATAATTATTATTAATTTCATTATTATTATTATTTATTATTAATAATATAATATACTTATTTAATATTAATATTATTATTATTTTGTTATTAAAAGAAATAATAATTAGAGAAATTTTATTTTATAAAAATTAAATAACAAGTAATATTTACTTTCCATTCTAGCATGGAATCGATTCCTTATTTTTTGGAATCGATATATCAAAATATATGTGTATGGATTGATTTTATACTTATTAAAATCGATTTCCTTTGGTCTTTGCTTTCACTCATTATTCACAAATCAGATTCAATGGGACTAATTTTGTAAAGCTCTTTCTTCCCTCAAATCTCTTCCTATCAATGAGATGGAATATTGAGCTCATCATGCAAATTAGCTCTTTCTCCCTCCTGCAAATCCTTACATGTGAACGCAAAATTCAATCGTTTATGCATCGTCGCTAACTCTTAGTAATAGTAAATTTGCGCATTCAAACACAACGTTAAGGATTGATTTGAGGGAAGAGAGGGAGAGGAAGGAATTATGTGGATTTGAGAGTAAAATTGGTATTGTTTATTTTAAGGGATTTAAAGGTGGTGATGGATAAATTTAGGAGTGAAGTTTATGAGTGATTGTAGTTAGAGCTGCCATCTTTTATTTCAGCCCCTGGGCTGACCCTGGCCCCCTATAGAGCTAGGCCCCATTTTGGTGGCCCATTTATGAGGGGGCTTTTTCAAAGTCTCTTGCCTCCAAAGCCCTCAAGTCGGTGGGTTGGGACAAGATAGGACCAGGTCAGCCCCTCAGATAACTCTTTGTTCAAAAAACAAGGGAAATACATCTTCGTTCAAAACTATTCTTCTTCTTAAATTTCTTTCGCCCAAGCTCAAGACAATATCTTCCCAAACTGCCATCATCTACGGCGGAGCTTGACGGCAGCATACAACGAAAAAGTGATATCAGAGGTAATCCTTTTGTGTGTGACTAATACCTCTTTGAAATTTGACTACAAATCCCTTTTTGCATTTTTTCTTCAATTTTGGGGATTCCAATTCTAATATAGAGTACATTATTTGCGTTATCCTTTTTGCATTTTTTCTTGAATTTAGGGGACTGCAATTATGATATACATTACATTATTTGTGTTGTGTACGTTATGCAGGTTGTGCTTGTAGCCTCTGATAGTAGCCCACGATGGTTGACGAAGCATCTACTAAGTTTGGCTTCATGAAGGAGTGGGCAGTGGACCCTTTATGTTTGTTAGAGATATTAAACACGGTGAACTTGTGCTTTCTCATACTAAGGAGTTTGGCTTCAAATTAAGTGAACTTGTTCAACTAAAAACTGTCATTGCTATCGAAATTAAGGTGAGATCCTGGCATCACACCAAGTCTATAACATGTTTTGTTTCTGCTATCTTTAAAATAAATTTCACATGTTATCTTGGTGTCACAATGCAGAGCTAGGCTTTAGAGTAGTCTTGTAGAAAAACCACCATAATATTAAATTTGGAAGGTTTTTTGTTTTGCCAATTTTGTATTTCGTTCTTAATATGGACTAGGTCATTTTGCTTTTGGCTATATCTTAATGAGAGAAGAAAAACATGATTTCTCTTCACAGCCCAATAATAAGTGAAAAATACTAGGTCTTAGAATTGTGAACAAAAGGGATAAATGCATGGTAATTAATCCGGGTAAGAACATTTCGATAGAGGTAGTTAATCCGGGTAAGAATTATCTCTTCAACACAACAATCTCTCAAGGTCTTTTATAACTCATGGGGTGGTAGCTTGAGGAGCTACGTATTTCGGCTCCAAAATTTCATCCTAGATTATAACTCCAAAGTCTGCTTCTTTGGAAAACTTGAGTGAACTCATTGAGATTTCTCTCAGTCATAACCAACTTAGATGACCTACCCCAAATGAAATAAGAAGCCTTTCTAGACTTAAGACAATAGATTTGTCTAGTAATGCATTGAACTTAAGCTTTCTAATTTCTAGTAATGCAACAAAGTTAAACAATGTAATTTCTGCAGCAAGAGGTGTTCCTATGAGCAGAGCTCATATAAGTGTTGGTGGTTATTATGATGGTCTGTGAAGCATTGATTAGGTGGGTGCATGAAGCAATTGGAGTTTTACAATGGAAGAGTAGTTCCATAAGATCTATGAGTCTGGCCATATTCTATATTGTTGTAAATAATTGATGCCAGATTTCTAAAAGAAAACCATGATGCTAGATTGTTGTTCATGTTTGTTTGCTCTGTATATTTTCTGTGATCTTGTAAATTAAGTCATAGATCGTAGGAACTTTTGTTATTATTTGATTATAATTTTTGAATTAATATATCAACATGTTTCTAGCTTTACCATCATTGATTAAAATATTAATGTTTCAAATTTTAAGGAAGTAAAATATATATTTAACAAAATTTAGAGTTAGGTTATAATTGCTAACTTTTTCTATTTAGTTGTTGTACTAATCAAAGACTATTTAGTTATTATTTCACATGCTTCTTAAAGACAAGTTTTAATTGTTTGTTTAAAAAAAAAATAGGACATTTAATAAGGGTATGTTTGGATGGAATTTTCTCATAAAGACTTCTAAGAAAAACAGTGAAACTAAATTGGAAGCAGTGGATAAATTATTTTATGCGTTGGTCTCCTCATGCATTTTTTTACTGCTTTTCAGAACTGTGCCAAATCTATGGGTGTTGAAGTAGACTAACTGATGCTAAAATCCACTGTGGCGAGGTTACAAATTGTGGCATGGTAGTTCAGAAAATGTCACAAGAATGTGTTAACAATATAAATGTGGATGGTTGGTGATGCTACCTTTTAGTCAATTTTCTCGTGCTTTTGTGCACTTTACAATGTCAATGTTGGAATATTTTTTGTTGTTTACGGTGCAATGAGTGTCATGTTGTTTACAGTGCATATAGATGCAAAATAGGGAAGATGCATATGTTGTTTTGTTGTGGTTTTTTTTTTCAGTTATTTCTATTTTTTTGTATTCATAATGAATATTTTTTTCTTAAAAAAAAAAGGCCCATGGGCTGGTCCTATATCACAGGACTTTTGTGGACTTTTGGGTCTTGTGGACTTTTCCCATAAGGGGCTTTTTGGCCCTGTAAGCTTTTCTAACCCCAACCCATGTGGGCCAGGGCCAAATCATGAGAAATGGGTCAATTTGACATGTCTAATTGTAGTGTTGTGATAGATTAAAAAAAGTTAATAAATATAAAAGTAAGATTATCAAATTGTCCTTGATGTTAAAAGTTAATATAAATTAATATCTAAATAGGCTATAATTATTTTTTAAAATTTTATTGAATCAATGAAATTTTAAAAAAATATATAATTTTTTTAAAAAAAAAACAATATATTTCATACGACAATAAATTAAATATTTACATATTGAATGTTTTGGTGACAAATAATTTATTTACAATGTATTTGGTATGAAAATAATCCTCCAAGGCCACTCCACTTCTTGAGAAACAAAAGTAGAAGTAAAAAAAATTGCATGGAATCGAATTTGAACAAAGGGAATCGTTCCAAAGCCCATGGTAAAAACATGGAATGAGATCCATGATGGAGGAAATCATTTATAACCACATGCCACAAGCATGGCATCGATCCATGATGAAAGGAATCATTCCCAACATAACCAAACTAGAATAAAGAACCAGTTCCATCTCTCTCCATAACAATTCGTCTCCTTCTACAATATTTGAGAATCGTTCCAACATGTTCCATATTTGATTCCAATGCTTCGTCTTCTTCATTTTTGTTACCATGGACCTACACAAAACCAACCATCATTCCTCCATTATTGATACGGGTTCTTCACCATGAACGATGACCTCTTCTCCATTTCCACAAACTCAACACACCACGACACATGTGGTAGCATGTGCATAAAATGTGAATTGATAGAAAGATAATTCAGTAAATGATCGTTGGTCACTCTCAAATCACCACAAATATTACGAGATGAGATTTAGGAACAATCCCACTGTTCATTGCTCCCAAACTCCTCCTCTCATACCCAAACGAACACAATTAATACACTCTAATCATTGCTTCCTAAAGCACACTAAATGTATACAAAAGAAAACAACACTAGTTTTCATATATTTAGCATAAATAACTCCCGGAAAAATCACATTTAAAAACCAAGTAAAGTTTGATTTAGAGAAACAGAAAACTAATCATCTTTAAAATAAACATAAACCTGTCCATTTGCTAAAATCACAAGAAAACAAACCGATCCATTACTATAGTATGTAAAATAATTGAAACCGAAATGAAAATATTTTTTAATATCATTAAATTTTGCATTAAGATTGAAATAAAATTATGTGCATTAATAATAATACAAAATGACAAACTACTGCAATACGTTTGTCGACTTTTACAATAATATCTAGGAAATGATACCAGCACGAAGAGTGATTTTTTTATATTAGAAATCATACCAAGAGTTAATTGTTATTAAATTACTATGTAAAAATGTTGTAGACAGGTATATGAACATTACATCCTATAAATATGTCAATCTACACATTATGAGACCTCCTTCTATACGCACTATAGCAACAACTTTCTAAATTTCAGGAAACAATTTTCACCTGTGCCACCAACTATCGTCCAGGAATTGAAAGTAAATACAAGTACATTACTGGAGTTACCGAGCATATTATGTACTAAACACTTTAAACATCATCTATAAAAATTCAAAACTCAATGTGAACACTTTTCCAACTTGAAAGAAACAAATACAGTTACATTTAGACGGTAGAAGTTAATAGTACACTTCAACAACCAAATATTCAATAGATAATGAGATGTCACAACTTCATTTCTTGGCCAAATTGTTCAATAGTTTTTGTGGCTAGCGTCAGGACATCTACAAAAGCACTAAATGATGCCCGCAGAAATCTGGCTTCTGTTGCCTCAAAGTGCCTGAATAAGATTACACATTCAGCATGCCCTTTAAGCTAAATTAACTAATGAAAGTAGTAAATGAATCCTTTTAGGTAAAAGAGACCAACATTAACGCCTAACATATTGCAGATGATATTTAAAATTGTAGTTAAGTCAAAATATCTTCATGAGAAAATTGCAATTAACCCAAACATGATGCAAATAGATAGGCATCTATACCTAACATTTCATACCCAAATTTGATGGCTAAAACTTAATTGCAAACTTCACTTGAGTTACCAAAACTACGTATTTTATATCTCATTCACTCTTAATAACCTAATAACATTAATTGCTTTAACCAGCAAATGAAGCTTCACTAAACTGACAATAAACAGTCAACTATTAATACTCAAGAGGATACTCACACTGACAGCTTTCCATCTGACACTGACATGCCTCGTTTTACTTTATCAGGTTGCAACTGCAAAAGGCGCATAATTATATAAAAACTAGGTGAAAATAATTGGTAAAACATTGGATAGATCATGTGCCCAGACAATTACCTCTTTATCAACTGCTAAGGTAGCATACACAATGGAAGCGTTCTCTTCAGATCCAAAATCCATTTCCATGTCACTGTAATTGTCATTCCGTTAATTACATGTTTGTCAATATTTCAGTACACAAGGGAAATCTCAGAATTTTCTAAGCAAGTTTTTCTCGTGGCAGTGAATCTTTTATGTTGAAGAAATTTACACACAATTAATGTACATATATTTACTAGATCAGAACATTGTTAAAAACAAAAAAATGTTTACATAAATATTTAACTGATTAGGTCATAAACTTGAGATTTTGATTGCATTTGGCTTACTAAGTTCAAGAAATTTATACACAATTAATGTACATATATTCACTAGATCAGATGATTCTTAAAAACAAAAACATTTTACCATAAATATTTAACTGATTAGTTCATAAACTTGAGATTTTGATTGTATCTGGCTTACTAATAATAAGTTCTGGCCTAAAAACAGAACTTGGGCCAACTATTTTATTCAGGCAGTGCAAAGCACAAGAAAGCTTTATGATTTGGGTAATTCACTCCAAAAGGCAGGAAAAAGAAATAAGTAAAGGAAACTTCTTATGCTGACTACACAGATTGGTTAGGAAGGTAACATGAATGTACGGATGAGTGCCTCACAGGCATGATCGACTAAAATCAATTTGCTGACAGTAGTTTTCTCTGAGAAGCCTAGGGCTCTGGTTGCCTTTTGTTAGAATTTCGACTTATTGCCCTTCTGAAATTGAATAAAACTCACACTAGTTCTTGTTCCTGGTCATTTCCAGTCCTAACTTTAATTTCATTAGTAGCCCAATAACAAAGAGGATACACAATGAAGTCAAATGCAACAGCTACGAAATGCCAATCTAAAATGTCCAGACATGACTGCACAAAAACTCAAAAATTTTAAGTCTAATATTAACAAACCTTTTGTCAACAATGAATCACATCTTTCTCAATATGTTAGTTGAGAATTTAAAGTTTTGTGGGGTAGGAAGACTTTCCAATTTTTAAATATTTTCTTTTCCTAATATTATGAATCAGCCATAAATTTATCCTCTAAAAACCTATCCACATAACTTGGTTTCATCATGCACTCATACTTTTACAGTTAGAAGGCAAGAGGAATTTCAAGTGTTGTTTTCTACATAGTTCCTTGTTACTACAATCTTCTGTCCTAGGTCCTCTCCAACTTTTATCTTCTTACTAAATCAATATCATAATTCCTATTAATCAATATATGTCCTCACGCAAAACATGCAATAAAACTCAATATAACAGTTAATCCATACACATCATCTAGACTAAATTTCTTTTATGCAGGAAATATATTTGGGCAGCAATATAACGTCTGATTTGGGAACCATTGCCATCATGTGATACATCAAGGTTTCTAATTCCACATCCTCACAATGTACTTGTCACCTAAGAAGATAAACATTGCAAACACATTTCTATAACTTCAATAAACTCTATTCTATTACTATAGCGTCTAAATATCCTGCTGGCAGAATTAGAGGTATACATATAAACTAAGTTGTCCTTTTACTTTCCCAGATCAAGATTTTCAGCCATAAGTTTGCAATGGCAATGTGTCAAAGCATGAAATAAAAATGTTTCTAAGAAGTAATTATCGTCTGTGAGATATGAAAATAAGAAAGAAAAAAAAAACTTATATAAGCTATATTGTTGAAGTTCTCTCATATTACTTATTTAAAAGTTGGTTTTTAACTTATGAAAAAGCTAATTTTAACTTTTTTTTCCATTTCTTTCTTCTCTTACAAGTGCCTTCTCCAGTATAGCTTTTGTATTTCCTAAATTGAACAGGGATTATATCGATGACATACAAGACAAGACATGCTAGCAACACATAGAGTAATATTATTGGTCAAAATTGATTGAAAGTCATAAAATAAAGAGAAAATAATTGAATTAAAGATACGAACCACAAAAAGTTGTGATATACCAATAGTAAAATTGGGTTTCTAGCTTTTCTCCCCACAGAAGGGTATCAAAGCAACATACCGCAACATAGAAACCAAATTCAAAACTTTAACAAATATCATCAACAAGAAATACAATTCACTTCCGAATTCTCAACACAGAAAAAGAAGAATAACGAAAAACATGAAAAAGAGAAGGAACATGAAGAAAGTAAATGTACACATGCCACATCACCATTTGTAGAATGGAAAACGCTGGCTAATTACAAAATTGGTTGAAAAGTTTAGATAGAGAGAAACCATGAGAATTCCCATTGCGGTTGGTCATGTGGTGCGGTGGAAGCCATGTGTGAACCTTGAAAGCGTGAAGTGGCTCTGACGGCAGAGGAACGGGAAACAGAGTGGTGCAAGTCAGGGTATGTAAGTGATGGAGGGAACAAGAGTCTGAAATAGGGTTTCTTTACAAAGCATAACGAGGGAAAAGAAAAACGATTTTTTTCCTAAAATAAACCCAAATAAAAAATAATTACTAAAACATTATATATTTTTCCTAAAATAAATCCAAATAAAAATAATAATTACTAAAACATTATATACTTTTTTCTAAAATAATTATCTAACTTATACTTTGAAATGATTAGGTTAAATCATACCGGAGGTCTCCTTCTTTATATTTGACTCAATTGGGACCATATTCTGAAAAATTCGTTGCAATTAAATAATTTTTGTTAGTGTTAGTAGTACACTAACGTGGTCAACTATGTGACATGTGTCAGCATGTGATTTTCTTTACTTTTTAATTTTTTTCTTTTTTAATCTTTTTTATAATTCTTTTAAAAAAATAAGATTGTCACGTGTCAATCTGACATTGTGCCACATGACAGAGATAGTATGATATAGTAGTGTCACTGTCATGTGCCACGTGTCACTGCCATGTACCACGTGTCATTATTGGATGTGAGAAGTCTCGATGTAGTTATTGTGTTTGTTATTTTGTCTTAATTTGGTTCCAAATTTTTTAAATTGAATCAATTTCGATCTTTATTCAAATTGAGATAAAATTTTACCTTTATATAAATGTTACTATGATATTTCTAACAAGATTAAGTTTTTATTTTACATTGAACTTTATTTGAATATTGTTTCAAATATTTATATATCAATAATTTATAGACAAATATTAGAGTTTATTTAAAAATAACAACTTTATAAATTGAATTGTAAAATTTTAAATAAATATATTTATTTTAAATTGTTATAAAATTATTTTAAAATTTTATATTTGAATTTATAAAGTTTTTTTATTTTATAAACAACTCTAACATTTATCTATAAATTATAGATATGTAAATATTTAAAACAAAATTTAAATAAAAAATGCAAAATATACATTTAAATAAAATTAATTTTATTAAAAATATCAATTATAATAGAAATATCATTGTAAAATTTATATAAAAATTAAATTTGGTATGGGAATGAAATTAATTCAGTTTTAAAAAAAAATTGGGACCAAATTGTTACAAAATAACAAATACTATATTGAAACTTTTCACATTCAATAGTGACACGTGAACTATGATTGCCACGTCACACCGTATTTACCACGTGGCACAATATTAAATTGACACGTGACAATTTCATTTTTAACAAAATTATAAAAAAACTTTAAAAAAAAGAAGAAATCATGTGTTAACCTTGTTAGCGTACTACTGACAAAAATAACTTAATTCTAACGAATTTTCTAACTTAAGAACTCAATTAAGTTAAATAAAAAGAAGTAAATCTACTTAAAATTTCGTTACAAAAATAGAGAAATCCGAAATTATTTAAGCAAATAATTATTTTCTAAAGTAGAACTGGTCACTGTACACAGAAATCGTGTTTTATGTAATCGATTCCTAAACTACAAATTATATAAATTTTGACATCTCTCCATTTGTAAAACGATTTTTTGGGAGTAGATTGCAATACTGTAATACCCCATTTAATTAATAATCGTAATTAAAGGAAATGTCACAACGAAATAGTATAGTGGCGCAGTCTTAGAGTTTCCATATAACGCCTTACAATGAACCAAGACTTACAATGATGCCAAACTAAACCAGATACAGAAATTTAATTGAAATGAAATGGAAGTTTAAAGGACAGCCAATACATGGGTCGTGGCCTTAAAAGAAAGCCCAGAGTAGAAAATCCAGCCCAGATGGCTAAGCAGTGGAGTCACCGTTCCCCTGTTGACCGCGAAGACCTCTCGCATATGCTCCTAATATACTTCCTTCTCCTATCATATCATCATACTTAATTGATCTTCAAAGCTCTGCCTCCCATAAGCTTCCAACTACACGTCTGCTTTCCCTATACACTTCATGGCCTCCACCCTTAACCTTAAACCTCCCACATTGTTCCACTTTGAATCTTAGACATTGTCAAGATGTAAAACCAAGTTGATTTCTCAAACCTTGCCGCATGAACACACACTGATATTTTCTCATACACTAATCTCTGAACTCAACTCTTCTGGTAAAACTTGTGGTATACGATCTTAGAACTTGATCTTGTATCTCTCTCAACTTAAAGCATTGCTTCTTAAATTTTAACATCATCTCTCAGCACTCTAAACCAAGACTCAACTTTCATCATCTATCAATATACAATCTTCTACATCTTCGCACCTTTGAGACAAGAGACTTCCTCCTAGGCCCCACCAATCCTGGTAAGGGTGAGTAGGTCAAGTTGAGCTTGAATCTGCATTCCCTCATCGCTACAGACACGAGACACAAAACACAGAGGCGTAACAGGACAAACTACGACATACAAGGCAACACTCCATCATCTACAGACAACCAAACCTTCTGTCTGTCACCCTTCCTTCCCCAAACCATTAGAATTAAGAAAGGAAAAACAATCTTTGATCTAGTCATGAGTGTGCACCCTCATCACTTTATCAAGACGTTTTCTGTTCTTAAAACTTTTAATTTCACTGACAAACTCGACTAGACTTGACAAATTACGCCTACAAGGCATGACAAACCCACAACCTCAGGTCATTCTAAGGACGAACTGCTCTGATACCATTAATGTAACACCTCATTTAATTAATAATCGTAATTAAAGGAAATGTCACAACGAAATAGTATAGTGGCGCAGTCTTAGAGTTTCCACATAACGCCTTACAATGAACCAAGACTTACAACGATGCCAAACTAAACCAGATACAAAAATTTAACTGAAATGAAATGGAAGTTTAAAGGACAGCCAATACATGGGCCGTGGCCCTAAAAGAAAGCCCAGAGTAGAAAATCCAGCCCAAATGGCTAAGCAGCAAAGTCATCGTTCCCTTGTTGACCACGAAGACCTCTCGCATCTGCTCCCATCAATAAATTGATGATCATCGCAAAAGAGAGAAGAGCCACATATAAGACAACCAGACAAACAAACAAGATAAGCTAGAGCCGTAAAGATTTCATCAATGCATTCAGATATACTTTCGCAATCCAATATACGTACATCACCCAAGCATATTATAACCTTCTAAATTAATACACTACGACTAGACTCGACTCATCCGGATACATATAACCTGGTCGGATTCAGCAGATGCTTGCACTTGTGGTGGATACCTCTGCTCACCCCCGAGTTATGTGTTACAAGTGTTATAAGTGTTACAATGAATCAATTCCCTCACACACAAGGTTAGACCTTAATGAGTTTCAGGCCTCCTGCTACTCTCACCACAGGAGTCAATCCACTCTAAATGAGTCTAACTGACTCCTTAAAGTGTCAGGATGCAATCCTTACCTTGAATCTTTACCAAGTTATATAGATAGGGCACCACCATGGACACCCACTAACAGGGGCCATGGAATTACGTCCCGACCACTGAAGCACGACCCTGAAGTCTCACCTAAAGACTTCAAGGAATTACGTACTGACCAAATACCAAACATATACAAATATCCAAGTAACAAATACATATATCATGCATAGGAACCTCACACCAGCATCTGTAACCAATCCTCATTTATCATATATTGAATCATTACCAACTCGTTATTCCCAACCATGAGTAAAGTGCTTCCTCTCATACCAATACCATGCCACTGGATTACTAACCATCAATGTCCATCGTTGCTCATGTAAAATTCGTGACCACACACACACACACACACACACACACACACACACACACACACACACACACATATATATATATATATATATATATATATATATATATATATATATATCCAACCTCTCATGTATAATTCATAAAGAGATCATGCCAAACTCACAATTCACCACACGTAACCCTCTCTTAATCATGCATAATCACCCTCATCATGTCGTTATACAATAACCCAGTCAATCGCATGCTAACCATCCAATAACAGAGAGAAAACCAACTCAGAACGTATCCTCGCCCAACTCCTCGCTCAAGCTGAAGGGCCTCGCCCAGGCAAGAGAGACTCTCGCTCAGGCGAGCTCCCTTCGCCTAGGTGAGAGCTCATGAATCTGGAACAGTGGCTTATGCACGTTCTCGCTTAGGCGAGACGCTCGCTTGCTCAAAACTGAGTGGGTTGCCTAGGTGACCATTCGCGCGAGAAGGCCTGGGCGAGCCTATGCTCACCTCGCCTAGGCGAGACAAGCTCACTTGGGCGAGATTATCAATCGCCACCACTGTCCGTACCTGCAACAGTTCAAGAATCATAAAAATACAAGCAAAACAACCTGCAATCGCATTAAACAACGAGGTTCTAGCTTCCCGTACCTGGGAATAATCTAGCACAAGACTTTGACGCTGAATGGAGGAACACCATAGCTATAGGAGAGGATTATGGAGCTAGAAAAAGAACAACAGTGGGTACGTTACGGGAACATTAACATTGGCTACACAATAGGACCAAAGATTGGAAGCTATGCGTTGGGGAATACTTACGTGAGTAGAACGAGGTTGAGCTAGGCTTGAATCTGGTTAAACATTGAAACCCTAACGAAGTGACGGCTGCGACTCTAAGCACCAAGGGAGCAGATTCTGAAAGTGTAAAATGAGTGAATTAGGACAGACTTTGAGGTGGTTTTATCCTTTGGGCCAGCCCTTAGGCCCAATAACTTAAAGGCAGCCCTTAAAACTTTAGGACAGAAAACTGGGCCTTACAAATACAGGTATTTTTTTATATTTAAATATTTAATTAAGTAAGTAAATAATAGAAATAAAATTATAAATATGTATATTTAATTAATAAATTATTTATAATAGAATAATACAAAAATATTGATAACAATTATATATAATATATTTTTCATAATATAAAAGAACATGTAAAAAAATATAAAACTATTTTTAATGATTGAAAAAGTTTTAGATTTATCAATTTATGAATGATATTAAATGTGTATATATATATATATATATATATATTATAACTAATAATAATATTTATAAATATTTAAAAGTTATATTAAAACAAAATTAAAGTTACAATTAATAATTATAAATATTGATTTAAAATTTTTTAGTTTTATTAAAAATATGTTAAAGTATAATTAATATTTACTTAAACATTATCTAATAATAATATAATTTATATTACCTATTAAAAAATCATTACTTTAATAATTTATATCGACTATTAAATTTATTAGTAATAAATTTATTAGTAATAAATGCAATTGTAAAATTCATAACAAAATTTAATTTTAAACGATATTCCCATATATTTAAATTACAAACATTAAAAGTGTAAGCATAATTTAAATTAAAAATAACTACGAAGTTTTTAATATTTAGGTGATAGAAAAATAATAATATATATATTGTATGGACCAATTGGCGTGCCAAACGTTAATTGGTCGATATTATCTCAAAATAATTTATATAATTAGTTGGAGTCCATGTTTGATGGTGTGATCATGTCTCGTCGATTGGCAATCATCAGGTCGCCTCACCCACTGAACAAAGGTATGAGCTTATAGAATAGATCCAGTTCTAGGGATTGGTCGTGGATCAGCCAACTAACCAAAAGTCTCTATTGAGGTTGACTGCTCTAAAATAATTATGGTGTATAATATTGTAGAAGCTATAAAACACTGCACCTAGATTTATCTACTACACTATTGGGTGACCAGCTGATCGTCAAGCCGTATTTTTTCGCAAGAGCAGTCTTTTTTTCAATTGCTCACTCTGGAGATTATGAAGATTTGTGCACCAGCGATCGATCAGCAAATTGTTCAGATTGCAATATTGAACATATGAAAATATGTGTATCACCAATCGGTCAACCACCTTAATGGCGTCATACGATAGGCTACGCTAAACTGTGGCAAAGATAAATAAGTACTTTTGTAACTGTAAATAAGTTAAACATATAGTAATTAGGTTTTAAAAACAATTGAGCCCGATTAAACCAACTCTAATAAGAAACCAATGAAGAAGATTGTAAATATAAGTCAACATAAGATTGCTGGGTGGCATTTATTACAATATTAATTGATAATACCAATCGAACTATTACTGATTTAAACATTGAAGTCTCTTTAGCATGTACACCGATAGGCGGCGAAGATAATCATACAAACAAAGGACTGAGGAACCAAACGAAGTGAAGACTACAAGATTAGACAAAATGTTTAAGTAGAAGTTAAATCTTGTATACCCGAAACAATCTAAATATAAAAATTAGATTAAAAAGAAAGAAATCTTAAGGATTATATCAAATAGTATAATTAGTTTAGAGAGATATTTAATTATTAAAATTTTGATTAAATAAGAAGTTTAAATTTAAACACATAATTGTCATATTATATCCTAGTTTCATAGTGGTATCCGGTAACACGATGAGGACAACTTTTTTTTTTTTTTTTTAGTAGTAGTTGGTCTTCAAAGACGAATAATCCTACGGGCAAGGCTTTCAGTGCATACGTTGGTATGTTCCACACTATTTATCTGCTTCAACATGGAAATCTCCTATGTAAAGGATTGCATTTAACTATGGGTCGAAACTATTAAATCATTATAATAGGGGATCGGATTTTCTGCAAAAGTCCACCTAATTTTAGTAAATGTTACTCAATTTTTAACTAATAATTTTTTTGACCTTTTCCTAAAAAAAAAATATCAATATCCGTTCTCCATAGATTGATCAAACAAATGATGTATGTCAATCATAATCGGTGGTGTCATGTGGTCAAAAGTTGAATATATTCTTGCAGAATTAGGATAAGACCCATAGTGCTTAATCTTTATTTATTATTATTAATTGTACTTTTTAAATTTTTTAGTAATACTAAATAATTTACAATTATTAATTGAACTTTTATTTCTTTTAACATAATTTAAAACAATTTAAAATATTAAATGATATAATGATTCTTCATATTGTTTTTAAACCGTTCATATGTATGGTTAAGAAACAAATTTAATAATTGTATTATTTACTATTGAATTTTTCTCAATTCTCGTGCTCGATACTCATGTATTGTTAGGATTGCATTGCATGTTATTAAATATGTATTAGCTTAAGAAAGATATATTTCTTTTTTTTCAAATAAGTTGTTGAAGATAACAGATAAATAAAAACTATCACATCATCAGATGATATTGCGAAAAGTATCCTACAGTATGTATTTACAAAGTTCTCTGCAGTATTATTATAGGACAACTTCAATACATTTCACAACAAATAAATGATACAATTGTTACATCACAGATAACCCCAGTTGGCTTAAAGACCATAAACATTTCAAAAGGAAACAAAAAGATCCATCTATAACAAGGTAGCTCTGATATAAAACTGTGGGAAATTCAAGGACTAAAAGAAGATAGATTTATAGAGAAGGAATCCAAATCCAAATTATAAACAACTATGTGTTTCTGCAGTAATGCTTAATCACTACAAACTTTTGCAGAGAACAAACATTTAAAGTATGTACATTTCAATATTTGATGTGAATGGTTCAGAATGATATATTAAAAGGAAACCACAGAAGTAACAGTGCAACAACATTTATTTCTACTCTTAGAAGTGCAGTTCAGGAACTCCCTTTCAATCCTGAATCAGCATCATAATAATTATCAGAGGAGGCTGTGCCATATTCACCCTTGTCAACACCATTGCCTTCTTCATCGAAGAAGTCCTCACGAGCATTTCCTGCTAACATAAGGGCAATCAACCACAAGAGAGATGAATCAAGGGACAGAAAGGCACCACCTCCAAGGAGACCAGTTTTGGCTGTAGGGCATTCATAGTTCACATCATGGTGTACATTGTGTGTCAGGTGAAGTTGTTCGGTGATTGTTGGCCATAACAGCAATGCTGCAGCTAATCCAGCAGTGAACCTATGTAGATACACCATTGCATACAAGAAAAGTCATTTATGAAAACATGAGAACAGAATCCACACATTGGTAGGCTCCAATATTTCCTGTGATGACTTGTTCATTCATAGAATGCATGGTATTCCCAATATCAAGTGCAGTGCAGCTAATGTCATTATGATCAACAAAACAATCTTTTGCTTATATTTTACAATGGTGGTTTACTACTCTTGGTTCATCCATTACCATTCTACATTCACAACATATTGAATCATGAGAATTGATAAGCAAAGATCAGGAAGCAGTACTTACAAAGAAATGTTGAAGAAAACTGTGAAAGTGGTGTGTTTAAACAGAACTCCTTGTGGAATTGACTTTCCTTTGTAAGGGTAAAACAAAGACAGATACCCCACCACTGTGGATGCAACAAGAAATGCTACAGAAAGATATCCCAACACAACAGTTCGATCGGCCGGGTACTTGCAGGTCACAGAGGCACCATTCAAACCAGTCACAGGTATTCCAGCAGGAGGCTGTAATGAAATAACAAAAATATCACTGGAATCAGTATCACTGGTCAATACAGAAGAAAATAGCAGCTGAATCAACAACAAGCTTCAGAAAGAAATCACATTGAACCTGCAAAGAACAATTACGCTTACACAAGGGACACAATAAGCTCATAGATGTGCATCATGTGTTATAAATCCATTTGATTATCTCTCTTATATGAAATGCACTTGAGAAGTCAAAACTATATAATGATTCTTAATAATGAAAAAGAATCTCCACAGTGTTGTGCTCAGTTCCAAAAATATGTTTAGCCCCTTTCTAAAACATGTGTTTCACAGATTTCAAATCTTGTCGATTTCTTTATCTAATAAATGTTTTGTAATGAGTGTATTATATTATTAACCTTAAACATCAATAGTTTTAGAACTAGGTGGTAAAATTTGCAAAGAAATTTAGGAGTTGTTTGGTTTTTAACCACATTTTCTATCTTTATTTCTCGTTTTTATTATCTGAAAATACTTTTCATTTTCAATTTGCTAAGATTTAGAGAACTTGCTTGATTTTTACTACTTTTTTTCATTTTCAACTTTTATCCGAAGCCATTGCCGACGGTTACGAGGTCAGCGATGCAAACCAATATGAACTGGTTAGACTCCATTGTTCATGATAATAACACATAATGAATTCAAATAAAAAATAAAAAACATCATTCATTTTCAAATTTTTACTTTTTCTACGAAAAGATTTTCTAATAAAATCACTCATAATTCTTAATCAAAGATATTTTCAGATTCATTTTCCACTTTCTTTGAAAAATAAAATAAAAAAATACTCAAAGTAAACTGACACAATTCCACATGATGCACTCGGGATGTTATTCCCCCATCAAAGTTGAAGTTTATCCAAGTAAACCATGTTGACCTTCAAAGCAAATCTATGCTTCCCAGGTTATTGGAATGAAACATAAATGCTAAGGGTGAAAATGCAATTCTGCTTGGAGATCAACACCAAATGCAACTAAACAACTAAATCTGAATTTTATCTTAATAATTTCTCTACATCAAATTGGAGAAGCTTTCTCAAATTCTGGCATGTAACTGTAATTGTGGATGAAAAAATAAGGTTTTGTAAGTGCCCCAACCCGCAATTAGGACCAGATCAATTTTCTGCAATATTAAGGTCCTGAAAGTCTCCAGAATCACACTTAGAAAAATAATACTTCAACCACTAAAACAATCATTTGACAAATTATATTATAATAATAGGAACCATGAAGTCATCTTTGTATGCTTCAATATATTCTCTATATATCATTCCCATTTAAGATTCAGAATGTTTGAATTGTTACCTTCTTGTTTTCAGCAATAACTCCCAAAACGAAGGACACCACGCCCAAAAAAGACACGATCAGAGACATCTGTTTCATGGTGGCAGCCATCGTGACCCTGCGAGGACCCAATTCAAAATAATTCAGAGAAACACAAAAAGATGAATCTATGAATAAACAATTGAAGAAAGGGTATTCAAAAGGTCGTGCCTTTTCGCAAATCTTCAACGAGTCGAACCTCGACGATTCCCTCTGGCCTTCCGGGTTTGGTTGCGAGAAAACGCGTATAAATGGGAAGATATAAACAGAGTCAAACTTTCAGTTACAAACAGAAGTCAACTAGCCTTGGAATATTATGGAATTTGGATCACAATTTTGGGCAAATTCATCTTCTCTTTCTTCCTTTCTCTTTCAATTCTATCAACAACAAGAATGGTAGCAACTTATTACAGCTGTTGTTGATTAGGAATCATGCATTGTTTTACTCTCTTTTTGTTTTCACCAAAACAAAAATAACTTAAATGTGGAAATTATTTAATTATTTAATACTGTGAATCCCTCCGTTTTAATTTGATCCTCTGGAAATTATTAATTATATATTCATACTACACATGGCATAACTATTGATTTTATGCTATGATAATAAGAAATAAAAATATAATTAAAAAAACAAGTACCTTCTGTATCTATACTATTTATACTATTATATTATATAAAAGATTCAATTTGTTTCTCGTTCTTATCTTTTAAGTATTTCTTTTAAATTAAAGTAATTATTTTGTTAATTTTATTTTTTAAGTGTTTGTTTTTCTAAATTGATATGTTTCATTTGATCATTTCTTTTTAGTTTAATATTTTTTAATAGTAAAACATTTGTCTATAATAAGTAGTAAAAAGTATTTATATTTAATTTTATAATTATAATTTATTTTAATTTTATAAGTTTAATTTATTTTGATTTTTAATAATAATAATAATAATAATAATTTTATTACTTTTCGAAATCACAGAAAAAAGTACACACACGGGTGTTCCATAATATTTTTTCAACATTTATTTATATCAGTTAAAGTAACTATTTTTTTCTCTACATATTTTTTGATGTCCTATAAAACGATATAACGATATAAGAGTATTGGTGGTTTTATTAAAATTATAACACTATAATATTTTAATATTAAAAGGTTAATTTATATAAAAGGTTTAATAACTAAATTTCATTCTTCTAAAACCACCATTATTCTACCATCAAACTCTTTAAACTCTCTTTGACTTCTCTTTACCTTATCTTATTCGTTCTTCATTTTTTTGACGATCAAGAGTTGCAGTTGTGATCTTTGTGATGAGTTATAGGCAAGCACTCAACTAAAGAGTCCAATAGAGTAAGTCAAGTTTTTGTCCTCTTTTTAAGCTTTGAGTCCTAGAGTTGCATGTGGCTATAGAGTCATGCATGGAACTCAAGGTTGTTCTTGATGACTCTAGTTGGTCTCTTGGCAAACGTACTAAAAGTCAACTACAATATAATGACTTTAAAGTAAGAGTGTCGATCTCATGAAGAATATATTCAATTAAAATAAATTATTATCTCAATTTGTGTATATACAAAGACATCCATTTGATTAGTCATTGATTATAGCACTAAATATGCAAAAAAGTAATACATTAAAAGCAGAAAGTTTAGAAAAGGTTCAGTAAGAAACTGGGATTGAATTTCATCTATCTCACTTGTCTGTAATTTGAATGAATATAAATATAAATATATAACATTTGAAAATACCAATGTTGATGCAACACCCAAAAAATATTTATATTGATTTCTCAATACAGAGTTCATAAGATTAATCCCCTAAATATTGATTCCTCTCATATTCAACAGATTTGTCCAGCATCATGCTCAAATGTTATAAGCAATTGATATATTGAAATCTATTCCTAACATCACAATACATCAAGTGTCATTGTTCAAATCAGATTTTTAGAAACACTTTCCAGACAGATCTAAAAATCACAATCAGGAATATATTGATCAGATAGAATCAAGCATTAAGAACAAAACAATAATACCAATATAGAGTAGAAACATAAATGTTATATATACCAATCGTGTCCTTATAAATTGTGATTAAAGACTATGTTGTTCACAAACTCTAAGGAGTTGGAGTTGTTGTCTGCTCATCAAGTTTTGGGCAAGTTGAAGGATAAAACAACATGTCATGTGATTTTGAAACATATGGAGGTTGGGCAGAAGAATGTGCAGGGTTAAATACAGGTGGTTGAAGAGTTTGTGGGTGTTTTTTTTTTAAATAAACACTTAGGTTGCCTCCACAAAAGGAAATATAGTTTCTTATTGACCTAGTGCTAGGGGCATGATCAGTACAAAATGGCTCTTGTAGAGTTGAACTGAAAAAGTAGATAAACAAGTTGTTAGAGAAGAAGTTCATCAGTCCTAGTCTATCACCATTGGGGCACCAATAGTGCTAGTAAAAATGAAGGATGACAATTATAGGTTGTGTGTGGATGGTAGACAACTGAACAAACTCATCATAAAAAACAAATATCCTTTGTCAAGGATAGATGACTTGATGCACCAACTGTGTGGGGTTGTGGTGTTGTCTAAGATAGACTTGAGGTTTGACTACCACCAAATTCTAGTGAAGTCTTAAGGTGTGCAGAAAACAACCTTTATATATAAGTATGTGTCCTATGAATGTGTGATGATGCTCTTTGGAGTGACGAATATTGTAACATCCTGACCGGATATTACGAATTTAAATAATAAAATATAGAATTATTACATCATCTTCATTTATTAAAACCTCATTTCCCACAAATTTAAAACTTTATTTCAATTAAAAGTATCTCAAATACATATAACTCATTTATAAAACAAAACCATGTTCATAAACAATGATTACAATCTACATAAAGCATAATAAAACAACTCTATAAAAATCTCCCAACTAGCCCATGCTTCGTCTTTATGCCTCACCAGATCCACCTGCAACATCCTCTGCTCACGTGTACCGCATACACGATTATTGCCAAACACAAGTAGATAGGGTGAGCTTAATAGAATAAACACACACACACACACACACACACACACACATATATATATATATATATA
>Ga0214544_1000840_pt1 | contig 60306 bp, 33 predicted proteins | sample CNSS3metaG_FD_160074 | JGI IMG/M metagenome (GOLD analysis project Ga0214544, IMG submission 160074) | Root nodule microbial communities from cowpea collected in UCLA plant growth center, Los Angeles, California, USA - CNSS3 | ecosystem: Host-associated > Plants > Roots > Nodule | place: USA... | reverse complement strand
ATATAAAAATAAAAATATATATATATATATATATATATATATATATATATATATATATATATATATATATATATATATATATATATATATATATATATATAACATCCAAAATTGTGTTAATTAGGGTCATTATAAACCAAACACAATAACAATTTAGAGTTTCAGTTATGCCTACTAAATACATATTCATCCTAGAAGACTAGAAGTGCTCCTATTTATATCTTCAAAGCCTTGTATCAAAAATTCTTCCTCATTTCTCCATATCTCTACTTCTCAATTACTCATAAAGTGAACCTTCTCTTTAAAGTCCAACATAAAAACTCACAAAATTTCCAATCTCAAACATGTATTATCCAATGTCAAACCACATTGTTCTATCCAAACATCTTAGTTAACAAAATTCAGTCCCTAAGACACACACAATTCACATTCATCAAATTATATATCAGGTATCAAGCCACATGGCTCAGCCCAGTGACTCAAACAACAAAAATAATTCTAGACTCTGCTTCCGAAAGACTAGTGTATTAAATGGACTCGTAAAACTCTACAACTGTCATGCTTGCTACCAAAACCGTCATTGATATTCCATCACCCAAGACCAATGTCCCCAAACCAAGTCATGACAGGGTTAACCCCATTAGTTCCCTAAGTATGATTCTCTTTCATATTCGTATCATATTGTCTGTCATGTGGAGTTAAACACTAGTTGAGTCAAGATAGTCTCACATCCAAAGTCTCATTGAATACATTTTGACACCCTAAACATTAGTATTTTCCCGTGAAAATAACTACTAGGACTCAACCACACATCATTACTTCAAGCAAGGTTTTAAAGTTAATCATTTACAATATTTGTATTTAGAGTTGTCGTTAAGTGCCACTCTTTTGGAAATAACTAATTGGACTACTAATATCACACAAATTTTCACAAACATTCCTATGTTAGCATGCAAAACTCAATTTAGTGCAATTTAAGTTATTTCAACTAGCTTATGTAAGTTTTGAAATGGTTGAAATCGAAGAAGGGGGGAAGGGGGTTGAATTGGCTAGTTAAAAAATTTAGGTAACTTTTAAAGGCTAAAAACTATCTTTTATTGAATTAACTCAACCAACAAGTAAGGATGTAAACACCTCTTGATTGTACACTTTCAACTGATCAAAAACAGAGTTAGTCGATTGATTTTATTAAACTGATGTAGTACTGATATAATCAATTGATTGAATCACAAAAATAGTCGACTAAAATACTGGAAAAAAATGCAAAAATACAGATTCCTGATTTAAAGCAAGATCAATATAAAAGATTAGTCAAGACAGGTTCCAATGAGTTATACAAACATGATCAATGCTGCAGATGATGCCAAAACACTCAAGATTGTCAAAAAGATGATTTAGATCACAATTCTTTAAACTTTAAATGATAATGCGAGAGAGAAAGGTTAGAGAAAAGAGTAATGCATAAGATTTTTATACTGGTTCACTCAAACCTGAGCTACATCTAGCTGGTCAAGGCAACCTGAGCCTGACTTTGCACTATTTCAAAATATTTACAAAGTTTACACCCTTACACTTTCAAAATATGCAAAATCACACACAAAAGACTCTTGAATCACACAAGAATCATAACAGCACAACAAGACACCTCTTGCATACCTGAAGAACCACTAGGAACACACACAAAGCTTGAGAAACATCAAACCTCAAGGGTAGCACAACCCTGCCTACCACAACCACCTTCTCCAAGCTTCAAACACGGAGCCAAAAGCTCCAAGAATTGATCAATCTTCACCAGCTACAATTTGTATGCTCACGAAAGAGAGAGAATTACCAAGTTTCCATAATGATTTTGCGTTCTAAAATGGTCTTCTTACCTCTCTTTCAAAAAATACATCTCTTACAGTCAAACTGTTACGAAATTTAACAGATTGATTTTCAAATCAATTGGTGGATTTCACTTAACTTAAGTGAAATCAGTCGATTAAAAAATAAATCAACTGATTCAATAAGTCATAGTTTAAGACACTGCAGCTAACCTTTTAATCTATTAAAAATCCATTCAACATTTTAATCTGTTAAAAATCCATTCAATAAATTAAAAGACACATTTTAACCTGTTGAAAAATATTTCAATAGATTAAAAGGCACAATAAAGACCATATACATCTAATAAATACTAAATGGTCTACAAAGTGAATTATAATCTTTTCCCCATGATTGATCCATATAGAGGGCATGCATATAAGGTTTGATCAACTCGAGCAACATCAAATATCCATAACTTCATCAATGTAGGCATGATTCCAAAGCAATGGCTTCAAGTTACTTCAACAAAGCTTCATCAAATCTTCAAGTAACACACCATCCAGGCTACGCATGTCAACAACTTAGGATGTTTCTCAACCTCTTCTAACACTTAAAAACAGTTTACACAAGTCATAAAACAATATCTATCCTCACTCTGATAACTTTTATACATTGGTAAAGTTTTACTTAAAAAATGTTCCATGATAACATTCAAGTAAAACGATTATTAGAATTGAAATCAAAGTACTATACCAGCAACATTCAAATAAGCTAGACACAATGTAATCAATATATCATAAAGTCACCAAAATCACATTCATTCTTCAATTTTATAACTTGTTCCTCTAACCAATGATGGACCTTATATATGACATAGGGAGCCATGGCTCCCCTAATTTTTTTTTTATTTAATTTTTTATATGCATTTTAAATTATTTTTATATTATTTATATTAATTTTTTTATTTTCTTTTTTAAACTTTATGCATGGTTATTTTTAAAATAAAATTGTATCAAGGTTAAATTGAAAAAGTTAAGAAATATTTTGAATCGATCAATTTTTTCTTTTGAATAAATTAAATTTCTACTTTTTCTATAAAACAATTTGTTTTATTCTTGTATGTGATAAATTTGTCTATTGTGTATCACTTGAATGTGATAAATTTATCTTTTTTTTTTAAATAGATGATGAGTAATGAATTTATATTAGAAGAATTTATAATAATGAGTAAAATAATTGATTTTTCCCTTTTCAAGAGAAAGACTTGTGATAGATATAAAAAAAATGCATCAATCAAACCTTAAGAATTTCATGTGAATCTAATAATTAAATACAATGGAAAACAATTTTCTAAAATTTTTATAATTAAACAAAATAAATTTAAAAAATGTATAATTTAACACCTCCAAATTTTTTATCCAAGATTTGCCACTGTCTCTAACCTCTAACCATTATCTTACAAACCTCCTCACATTAACAATATCAACCCACAAAACAATTTACCCCTCCCAACATTTTTAATCTTTCCAAGTTCCCCAGCACAATAACACTACTATCAATCCATCTTAGCCTAGATTCAAATGACAATATCAATTTCAATGCATTCCTCCACACCAAATAATATATACAAAATTACATTCATCACAATTTCATAAAAATTAATTATAAATCTGATCAATAAGTCAAGACACATAAAAGTTTATTAATATAATACATATTTAACATCTAGAGATCTAATTTCATCATATATACTTAATTCTAATTTGTTTTAGAAACAAAAATCTAGTCATAACCCACCCTTTCATTACCATTTCTACTCTACGTTGACACATTACTCAAGACTCATAAAACATGACTTTTATTCATTCTTCAGCAAAATTTTCCAGGCCAACAATTTAAGCCTTTCATCACTCTACAACATTCCAATACCCAAAATTGTTTTCCACGCAAAACACAACATAACACCTAAAACCTCAAAATTTCATTCAATTGAACTTTCTCTCAATTTTCCATTTTTTACGATTAGCATTTTTCTAATTAAAAATAACAAACTAAATGAATAGTTTATCTTACCTTAAAGGAAGATTCTTAGCAATGTTTTTTCTTTATACAACTTCAAAACAAAAGATTGTTATATCTACACAACAAAAGCCCCATCAACCATCAAATATGATTTTATGATCCCATAAAGTTAGATTTGTTTAGACGATAAGAAAGTACATGCAACCAAAAAACCCACATGCAAGAGGGATCGTGGGTGTTTCTCTCTTCCATTTCTCTTTTCTTTAATTATAAACACTAAAAAAAATTGGCTCCAATTTAAAATGATTAAAAATGAAAAATATCTACTTAACTTTGAAATATGTTTGGTTCTTTAATAATTCAAAAATCATTATAATTATTTATTGGATTCTCACATGTGATATCTCTTAAGATGTGTTCAAGATATTTTAATTTATATCTTGTGTAATTAAATGTTTTGCATGCAAACTAAAGTGTCTCTGTAATATGAATTATCAAGATAGAGTAAACAAATGTTGAGGTTATTGTAATTAGACGTAGAAGTAGGTATATTCAAACAAATTTAAAAGTCTTTTTTTATTATTCTTATCCCTCGTCTCTTATATTTCCTTCTTGATATATTTCTCAATTTTTATAAAACAAAAATCTTCTTAACTAATAGATTCAATAAAAGGTTTCTAAGACATATTAGTTGTTTAAGAAAAGTTTTAAAACAAAAATTCACCTTTTATATATTTTCTTTTCTTCCAACAAAAAACAAATGATCATACCACGCTTGATGATGTTATCATCCAATGTTAACCTGTTATGAAAAGTACGCTAAATAAGAAAAGAGATAGAAGAAGGAATAAGTTTGCTCCAACCTACTAAATCATTCATTGTGCTAGGTTGAACAAAACAAGATTATAAGCAATTTTATGACTAAATTAGAGATTGCAAGAGTGAAAAGTAAGTCTTCGAACTAACTAAATCAAGTATAGGAAATTGTTTGTTTGATAAAAAGTGTAACTTAGCCACCAACTTCTTGTGACCCTTTTGACCATACTGCTAGATTTAATGCCCAAAACACCATCCTTGATAGATAGGCAAGATTGCTTCCAAAAATTAGTGATCAAAGTTAACATTGATTGTCCAAATAAAGTTTTTGATCCAAGACTCCATGGTTTTTAATCCAAATAAAGTTTCTGATCCAATCAAACCTTTAGAGAAACTAAGTATCAGCCGCAACTTTCTTCCTATATAAAACCTTTTTTTTTTTATATATATTGACTTGCTGACAAATACCACCTTCATAGGATTGGAAAAGATGCTTGCAAGTTATACTTGGTAACCCTACAAAAAATGATAAAATCATAAACATAAAATATGGGTAGGAAAACTCATTCCACAAGGTCCTGCAATAGGGATCAAAACTATGTTGCTGTGACACAGTATAGCAATGGCACTACTAAGAACTTCCACTACAAGACAAAAGAAAATAAGGTATACTGAATCCCCTAATCTAACTCATCTACAAATTTTACCATTGACCAAAATAAAAATTTCGATAGAAATCAAACTGATGCAAAACTTGCAAAATAAAAATCTCTGTTAAGAGTGTCAAAAACCTTTTTGTATGTTGAAATTAAAAATGCACCATAAATTGGTAAAAGGAAATTTATCATGGAACAAACCAAGTGGCTGACGCAATTGCATGCCATTGTATGTCCCATTAATGAAAATTTTAGAATCTTTGATTTTACGCCAAATTTGTTAGCTTTATATTTTTTGGCTGACTCTTCTGGATTAATATTTTATTGATTTTTAGTGTGGGACATATGAATTGACATAATTATATAAGAAAACTTAATTATATTTTAAAAGTGTATATTGCTTATAAAGCTATGTTAACAATTTCAATTACTGTCATTTTAGCATAATTTTTCCAAACTAAAACTACAGAAATTTGCATAAAAGAAACACTTTTTCAACACAGACCGAATGGAATATTAACTTCATTATCAATTGAATAAAAAATTAAACATAAATTATCTACAATAATTTTTAAAGTACTTTTTTCATATTAAAAAAATTAAAATTAAAAAGTTATCCCAACCTAAATATGCGTGAATCATCCCCCGATAAATAATTATTATTTCATAATAAATATGGGTTTAGGACCCAGGGAGTTTCAAATATAGTCCAACCCTTCACGTGCTTAATTCCCATCTGGGAAACATAATTCAGAAAGTTTCTTCATGATCAAGTCAAATCAATCAGACAGTCACAAATAACAAGTTAAAAATATTTCTAGATCATTAGTTTTCAAACAAAAAATCTATATCACTAAATATAGAAAGTAACTGTTTTTAAATTCTGATCGAACATTAATGGAACTGAATTCTTGGTCAAAGAAGGATTCATGTTGATGAACCCAGTAATATTTACCATGTCACTGCAGAACCATACTAATGTTGCTGCTTCCATCATGCGACTTAGTCCATTCTTAGGAAGCAATGAAGTACTAGCATTGTAATAGTGAATTACTATATTTATATCTGGTTCGAATTAAGAGAAAAAATGCCATGCTAGACAAAGAGGGAAGACACAATATCCAGCAAGCAACACTATATTTCATTTCACTTGGAGAAAAAACTTTACATGTTCTGAACAATCCTATATTTGCTAGTTCACTCACTGTCATACCTACAAAAATTCTAGCGCATTGGTGAAAAGGCTTCAGCAGCAAGAAAGAATTGGTTTCATTTTTTATCCAAAATACTACAGTTATGTTTCCTGATCTCTCACAGCATGGTCTGAGACAGTTCCCTCAGATGACACCTCCACTTCATCGGGCCGTTCAACCCGAGAGGGATCCGACTGAGTCTTGCTGGAATCTCCACTGTCAAGGTCATGTACTTCTTGTTCTTGAGGTGGACACCAAATTTTTGGTGAAACCTGCCTGGGATTCTTGTTTCTGAAGGCACCTTCTGAGTCTTTGAATTTGGCCCTTCCAGCAGGCCTTGGCAATGGATGCTTGCTGTCAAGAAAGTTTGAAGCACCGGTGGTGATCGGTGGAAGATGGGGGCCGGGAGCAACACAGGATGCAACCAATTGAAGCACTTCAGGAGATGGAGACATCCCTGAAATTGCTTTTTTCGAAGAGTGTGACGAGTTTGCCACTTTCAAATTTAGAGGAGGCAAGTTAAGGTCAGATTCAATCTGCTGAGGTCCTAGAGGTCCTGTCTGAGAAAGTAGAGGCAATGGCGGGCCCGAAGGAATTGAGCTTGAGGCACCATTATCAACATGGTGGCTGCTATGCAAGTCCCTGCTGTTTCCAGCAAAATCTGGAAGACCCCGATTGAACTTGTGTGATCTTCTCTTCTTTTTCTTTTTGACACTACACCTGGGGTCCTTTGGTACGGAAGGAGGTGGTCCAGGAATCACAAATGGAGGAATTGTAGGCTTATCTTCCCCATATAACAGACGAACTGAATGAGCAATGGCTGATACTGTGGGTGGCAGTTCAGGATTGGGAAGTTTTGCGGGGGAGCTAACAGCTTCTCGTAACCAGTGGGGAAGCTTGTCTTTTGAAGAACTGCTTCCACCCACTTCCTCTACTTTTGAGTGCAAAAGATCAGATCTTATGGGGTTAGATAACAATCCAGAGCTAGTAGATTCGCCATTACCTATATTAACATGATTATCGCGCATATCATTTGGTGATCCATCTAGAAGTATGGGCAACTTTCCACGCTTGGTGTTTCCTTGGTCATCCTCCTTCTGCTGTGCATCAATGCTGCCTGAGCAATTCAAACCTAAAGAGCCCAAGGTACTGGTTCCAAAAGAATTGAGTAGAAACGGTCTTTCAGTCAGTACACTCGAAGAAGTACCTGGTCTATCGGATGTTTCAGCCGAAGCACCTTCAGGAAATTTAGATCTGTTTTTATCATAACTCCAAGATGGAAGAGATGCAAAGTGATCATTTTGCATACTAGGTCGGTCCAATGCACTAAAATGTGACAGACTAGATGCAGAATCACCTATCCCTAGTTTCATGTCAGTCAGATGATTATGAAATTTTGGTGGCAAGAGAAATTTGCTCCCATGCAAGGCCCTTTCCATCATGCCATCAGAGATTGGAAAATGTGCTGATTTGGTAGATTTTGTCATCTTCGAGGATCTTTGCGTAGGAAAAGGTGGTCCCTGAAAGACTTTTACCTGTTCCTCTTCCCACCTCACGGATAAATCCTCCGATGTTTTATACTTTGAAAACTTTAACTTGGGATCTCGGAGCATAGCATCCCAATTACCTCTTCCGTGCCTACGAACACCAATCCATAGGGAATCAAGCTCATCTTCAGACCAGCCATCGGATTTTGACTTCTTTTTCAATAAATTACTTGATGCAGATCCGGTTCTCATCATTATGTTTTCAAGCACCTTCCTATGGTTCTCTGGGAAAGATGAGAACGTGGTTGACCTTTGTCCCAAACCCAAAGTAGGGGGTACATCCCTGTCTTGCTGATTATATCTGAATAAATCTTCAGGGGGTATTTTGAAATTAGGCAATGCTGGCATTGACGGAAGGTCTTGCATAGATCCATTCAAAGATTCAAGTCTTCCTCCTATAGACAAATTAGGCAAAAGGTCCAGATGTGAATTTGGTATGTTCTTGGTTGTAAGTGGAAACCTGGCCAGCAACCTTTCATCAAATGGCAGGTTTGGCAACGCCATCTTCTCCTGAAAATGAGAGAATCTAGCACCTGAATTCTCAAATGCATCAGATTCCTTTCCTTGCACAGAGGGTGGAAACTGCAAAATAAAAACAAAAAGAACGAAAGGGTACAAATCATAAAGACACATCCGTAATGCCAACTACAATTGACAATGAAATCCACACAAGTATAAAGAGAGCATACTGGAACAAATGGGAGACTGTTATCAGGGATGCTGTTTTTGAAACTTGGGTGTAAATTTTCGGTAGATGCATCTGCCAGCTTGGTATTTGCTGCCATTTCCTTACTTCTCACCTCAGCATCCATTGATGCAAGACTGAATGGAAACTCTTGTCTGGATCCATGTCTATTTTGTCTCCAATTTAACTTTGAAGTATTGGCTTCTGATGACTCTATTTGTTTTGCATTGGGAGCACAAAGCCCCAGTACGGGCAATAAATTGTTGGTGGACATATTGTTTGTCATGCTCAGTCCCCCCTTAGGATGACTTGGAAGAAAAATATCAGGGAGAGAACGGCTTAGGTTACTGACAGAAGCATCAAAGTGACTGCTCATTTTATGTTTGGAAAGCTTGTCAATCCTTGATAAGTCCGTGTTGCTATTCTGAGCTTCTGAAAGTTGTGTGTATTTGCTGTCCTCTAAGTTTATAGAAGGCAACTCTTGAACTGAGTGTGTTGGTCCAGCCGCTAGATCCCCACCTTTGGCAATGGCTGGAGAATGTGAGATTAACTCATTACTTAGAAGACCCTCAGGATTTGCTTCTTTAATCGCCTTTCTTCGCGCAAGTAGATCCTTTTGCCGAGCTCGGAGTTTAACACTGTAAAACAATAGTAAGTGAATATTCAGCATCGGAAGCCCATTTAATCATAAAAGCTTACTATTGGTATACAGAATCTATCACTGCTGGAGGAAATGATATCTTGGTCCGCTAGTTTGAAAATAACGGATTAAAATACTTGAACCACAATTAAATAATCACATCAGTAGAGATAGTTCTGAAGAGGGAACACCAATAGACTATAAATTGTTTAGAGGAAATTAAAGCATGGGTGTTCAAACTACCATAAACAATTAATCAGGCTGCATGTAGGACTTGCTTAAAGCTCTAGGTATATCTTTTCCAGAAGATAAAATTAAGGTATTGGAGGCTTATATTTACATATGAATTAAACAACTCCATGAAAAGAAAAAGAGGGAAAAAAAACTATATGCATTCAACATCTACTTTATAGAGAAAAAAAGAAGGAAAACAAACAAGGAGGAACTCCTCGACAATTTATTAGCGCACACAGGAAAACAAACTTCTAAATAGAATAATGCATTGTAATCACCCGCACACTGTCAAAAGAAACACACCCTTGAAAGCATCCTATGTATTACACCAAAAAGAGGTCATACAGACAAACTAACAGTACCAATGACAGACACCCATTTCAAAATTTTATAAAAAGAGGGGCTAGAGGAATGATGATAATAGATTGGAAGATGAACATGTATACATTTCCTTTAACAGTATTCAATAACTGTGAAGTAATTCAGAAAGTTCAAGAAACAAGTCATACTATTTTGTCTTATGGGCCCGTCCTGCTGGTGTATATTCACGCTCAGGCTCTGGTTCTGGCTCTTTTTCCTCTTCACCGCCACTCTGGTTGAACAAGCACACCATTAGAAAAGTTTAAAAAATAGACCAACAGAGTTTCTAAAAGAGTTAAACTAAACATACATGAGCTAAAGATATAAAACTGATTGACAAGAAAATTTCATTAGTTAAAACATCTTTTTATTTGCATTTAATTATTTAAAAAAACAAACTTTGACTTCCTACTTTTTTTCATCTTATTTTAATATTTCATTATTGAATTTCAGGAAAAATTGCCAAAAGTCCAAAACCCAACTAAGCCAACATTTAAGTTTTATTAGCTTTATATATCTGATAAAACACATGGGATGATATTTTAAGAAGTATGAGAAACAAAACTTCATCTCCCATCACTAATATTCAGAACCAAATACATAATTAAAAAATGTTTATCTCGTAAAGTTGTACGTTATACTGGTGAGTAGTAGAATCAAAGCAAATCACCTCACTCATTGTTTCACTTGGATGTGGAGCATATACTTCCCTATAAGAAACAGCTTTCCTCTGCCGCTTCCCTCGACCAAGAGCTGCTTCCTCTTCATTTTGATATTTCTCCCACCTACAAACCAAGTTAAGACAAAAAGTTTAAGCTAAAACATGTTGGTCACATCACTTGATAGCTAACTATGTCGTCAAATGCATGACCATGAATTTAAATAAATGTACTATCATCACTTGTAGAGATAAAAATTAAAAAAGTGGCTTCTAATAAGCATAGCTCCTTTAATATCATGTGCTCAAGAGTTCATTGTTTGCTGCTTTAGATTCTTATAAATAATAATTCTGCTACTATGTTAGAATTGTAGTTAGGATTTACATGGGTGCCTAAAGCCTTTTTTAGTTTACAATGATCTGCAATTTATGTATGCGTGAGAAATGTGCCACTTCATATAACCAAGACCTGAGTGTAGCCAAGGACCTGTGTTTTCAGAGATTTTAAAATATTATTCTAAGTTACAAAAGGCCGTCAATTAGACTAATTTCATTTAAATTCAGAAATTCCTCCAAATTTTGGAACGGGAAGGACATCTTGAATAGAAGCAGGAGTTCCACTGAGGATGAGAAAAAAGGTGTCTTTAAAAACGGTAAAATCAATTGACATATAGGATCTTTTGGTAGTTGGAGAATAGCATTGAGATCCTTTTTTAAGCCGAAAATATTCCATAAAAACACATTTAATAGCCTTTGAGAGACATTATCACAAATAAATAGAACCAAACACTCTAGGAGAGACATGAAATAAAGGAAAATTTGGAAAAATAATGAAGTGAGGAATTTGATTTTCGAAAGAGAAAGAGGGCATTCTGTTTATTAAAAATTAGCAGTGAGAGTGTACAGTAACAATGAGATGTATATTCTTCCTCTATGCAATGTCATTTTGTTGAGGTATGCATGGACAAGTGAACTGACACAAAATACCTTGTAAGGATAAGAAAGAAAAAAAGGTCAATAAAAGGACATTTTTTTAGCATTATCACTCCAAAATATTTCAATTATTTTTTCAAATTGGTTCTTAATCTCATTAATAAGGACATGAATAAGGACAAAAGTTCAGGTATGCCTTTCATTAAATAAACTCAAGAACAATAGAATAAATCATCAATAAAGGTTAAAAAATATATAAACCATAAGATATGACATGGCTAGGTCCCCAAATATTTGAATGAATTGTAGAGAAAACTAGGTTACATCTTTCTCAATTTGCTTTGAAAATGATGACCTATCATGTTTTCCTTGTACTTGGTACTCAAATATATGAATGATTGATAGAGAAATACTCATACTCTTGTTACTCCTCATCAAAAACCTTGGACTCTCCGTTTTCAGATTTAGGCAAATGGGTTAACTTGTCCAAGAAACCATGCAAGGAGTAGCAACTTTCTTAGGTATCACCTATTCTTTTGCAATATATGCATTCAGGACATCGACTCCAGCCACCATGTCCTCTTCAGTTACTATTACCTCCTCCTTTTCCACGTGGTGCTACCATTATAGATGTTTCAATAACTACACTTGAATTTATATCTTTTAACAATGTAACCCGAAGAAGTCTAGTTACTAAGTTGTCTAATGAAGGAATCTAATCACCATCTAAAGTTATATAATGCGGTCAAAATCTAAGTGTAGACTTCTCAAAATTAGGATTATGTATAACTTATCAAGTATTTTGTTCATATCCTCTATAGGATTATGTATATCATATCTAGAAATATGTAACCGCTGATTATATTCTAACATCCTCATATGAATTAGCCATGAGAAATCTCTTTAGTTCTTCTAATGTAGCCCAAGCCTTTGCTATATGTGAGATCATATCATGATTGGTCTGCATAAGAGGGACAACTCTTTTGAGTCATACCAAAGAGATATTGAATGTCATTAGCAAAAATATTTTGTATCTTATTCCAAAAAGAAGAGCATCTCTTAAAGGAATTGAGTATTTCTAAGACATCTTGTTCAACTGACTACCAAAAAACAACAAATAGTTGGAACTCCAGTTTTTACCACTAAGATTTATCTTCAGTGAGGAAACCACTGACTTCCTTTTCCAAATGGTCATGGTATCCTTGAGCAAGGAAACACAACTCAATGGAGGTGGACCAAGATAAGTAGTTCTTCATGTTGAGTTTGGCCATGGCCATTAGGATTGGCCCAAAGGAACGAGAAGAAATAGTAGAAGCTATTATAGAGACAGAGCCACAAACAGATTTGAGAGAGGGAAAAACCCAAAGTCGTGAGGAGTGAGATCTGACTAACTATCCAAGCAGTGGTCCAGTGTGATCCTGACATTGCAAAGGCAGCTCACAGGACACACAAGCCTACTGACGGGCTGACAGAGATCAGCATATGCCAGTCTGTCATGAAGCTTTTGGTGTAGTGACCACTGGGGGTTGGGTCCTGCCACTCAAGGCACACTTAACCTTGACTTTTGCTGGACAAAACAGTGGTGGATGACAGCCGGAAACAGTGGACAATGGTTGTCTGATGATAAGAGAAGATAGATAGGGCCCTTGATACCAACTTGAATTAGGATATGATAAAAATCAGTGAGTATCTTAGCTGATGTGTATTATATATATACAAAAACGAATACAATACAAGAAAACGTTATATCCTATAGCACTCAACTCTTGGTCTAGTTACATATACCCAAAAAGCAGCATTATAGAAGTCGTACATTACAATAACAATCATAATTTTAACAGAGACAATAACGCTACTTACCTCACACGCAGTAGTTTGTCCCATTCATTTTCTTCATTGACATTCACTGTGTTATCCTCTCTCTTCTCAGAATTTTGTGGACACGTGTCATCAGTCCCATCAGGAGGAGATTCACCCACTACATGCTCTTCAGTTGGTTCATCATTCCACTCAAGGGCCTAAATAAGAAATTTTGAAGTCACAATAGGGGCAGAGTTTAAACACTCAATTATATCTAACCATAAGAGCACAATGACACAATTTAAGAAAAATCAAAATGGAGGACTTAATCATGCAATTAACGTGATAGAATCAAGTTTATGAGAGAAAGAAACTTGCAGAAAATGGCAACACAGTGCATGAGGCTCCCAACAAGTGCAGTTTGGGGAGTGTAGACATGCACAGCCTGACTCGCACAAGTAGATAGATTATTTATAGGATTTAAACACATGATAACCAGGTCAGAAGGCAGCAACCTTACCATTTCACCAAGGCTTGCCCTTAGAGAAAGAAACATGTATCATTAAAAATAAATGGAATGAATTTCCATAGAATTAAGTACACGGGACAGAAGCATCAGCAAATTCTTAGTATTGATTGTTTACATGTTAATCCTATAGACAACTAAAAAACCATATATAGGGTCAAATATAACCATTAGTGACAACAGGAAAACTTCAATGACCATATAAGCACACAAACTACAAAGAAGCTTTTATAAAGCAAAGGTACCTAACCTAAGAAAGGGAAAAGAATAAAACTCCCCAAGAGAAACAAAAACACACGACAAGGGAGTATGTCCATGTCTAAAACAACAAACAAGCAAAACAGGATTCAAGAAAGCTCAAAAGGCCTGCCACATGACTAAGTTTATTGCCCCATTGGTAATATTCTAGCTTCAACTGAAAGTCCAAAGAAAAATATTTTATCAACTAGAGTTAATCAATTATCTCACCTTCACTGAACCCAGCATATCATTCTCAGAATCCCCTTCAGCATTATCAGTTGAACCATCTTGGAGGTTTGAACGGTCAAGCAATTTTAAAATAGCATTTTCATCCCACAAAATCTTGCTATTGCTATCAGTACACTTATCCTTGTATACATCTCCCAGACCACCAGTCCTCTTCCTATGCTTATGTTCTACATCTGCTACAGGCTCATCTTTGCTACTATTGTTATTTTCACTCATGTCCTTCCCGTTCAGTCCTGGAGAATCGTTGAAGAGCTCCTCAGTTCCCCACTTTAGAATATCTTCTACTTCTTTTTGTGATCCAGACTTATTTACAAAAAGCTGGTCAAGCATCAATTTCTTCTTAGCAAGCTGCAAGATGCGCTCTTCAACACTAGCACGAACCACAAGCCGGTAGACCAAAAGCCTATTAGATTGTCCAATTCTATGTGCTCGATTCATTGCTTGGATATCTGCATGGGGGTTGAAATCAGAATCATAGATGATGACAGTGTCAGCGGTTGCCAAATTTATTCCAAGTCCACAAGAGCGAGTGGATAACAAGAAAACAAATCGACTTTTGTCTTGGTTAAAGCGTGCAATTGCTGTCTGGCGATCAGCTACAGAAACAGATCCATCTACTCTCTCATATGTTTTAGGCCCAAATTCTATAGTTAAATAATCCTCGAGGATGTCAAGAAGCTTGGTCATTTGAGAGAAAATAAGAACTCTGTGACCTTCCCTGTGTAAAATCTTTAGCATAGAATGTAGAAGAGTCAACTTAGCTGAAGCCTTTATTCTCATTTCATGAAGGAACTCGACAGAACCAGATTCAGGCTCAGTTCCTGGTATGAGGTATGGATGATTACAGACCTTCCTCAATTGCATCACAATGTTCAGCATTGATTGTTGGGCAACCCCTTTCCCAATATTCCGCAATATCTGATAATTCTTTGTAAGCATTGCACGATAATATTCAGCTTGGATGGATGACAACTCAACAGGAACCATTCTTTCAGTCTTGGGAGGGATATTTTGCATGGCATCCTTTTTAAGTCTACGAAGCATGTGAGGAGCAACAAGTTTTTTCAATTCATCAACTTTCTCTGCAGTCGTAAGATCATTAAATTTCTCCTCAAAAGAAGATAGAGAAGGAAATGAAGCTGGCTGCAAGAAGTTAAGCAAGTTGTACATCTCGCCAAGGTTGTTCTGGAGAGGGGTACCTGTCAACAGTACACGGTGTTGGAAAGAGAATGTATTTAGCAAACTGAAAAGCTTACTTCCAGAATTCTTCAGTCGATGGCCCTCATCAACAACAAGAACTTCCCAAGGAACTCCACGTAAATGGGAATAATCAGCAAGAACCATTTCATACGTAGTTAAAAGCACATTAAATTTATAGGCTTCAGTTTTCTTACTCAATCCACTTGGATCATTAGCATGCCATTCATACTGGCGAATCATGGCTCTAGCCTTAGCACAGCCATGATATTCAACAACATTCACATCTGGAGCCCATAGTGCAAATTCAGCAAGCCAATTAGGCATTGTAGACAGTGGTACCAAAACCAAGCAAGGAAGTGAAACTTTGAATTCAAAATACAAAGATGAAAGAAAAGCAATAGCAGATACTGTTTTCCCAAGTCCCATCTCATCGGCAAGTATCACATTTTTGGACTTATACCAGCATTTGCGCAACCAGTTCAGTGCCTCAAGCTGATGAGGAAACAAAGAACCACCTTTCAAATCCTTGGGTTGCTCTGTAAGATTGAAAATATCATTTTGATGGTCATTGTTTCTCCTAGTTGAATTTTCCTTTGATGAATCCTTTTCCAACGTGAGAGTTTCGAGCTTATTAAAAAGTGTAATCAAATGAGAAGAATTTTGAAGCACTGGTTCATCTAAACTTTCCCAAGTGCATTCATCATAAGGCAGTCCACTCCACTTTACAAATGCTTCAGATGTTCCATGTTTGGAAGTTTGAAGGGCTAGCACCCGCTGAGGCTGCTTCCAGCGCTCCTCACAAATATTAATTATTGCCATCCCATACTTTGCCTTATAATTTTCTAGTTTTCTCTTTGCAAGAACTTTTAACTGGGATTCAGAAATCCAACTATTATGAATATGAGACTTTCCTACCCATTTAACAAAAAATTCATAGAAAACCTCCTCTCTATTTGGACAAGCACAATCAATTGCATTAGCATCCTGAGCTTTATCATCAATATTGCCACTCATCCCCTTCTCCACATTCATTTCCTTTTGATCTGTTTCAAGAGAGACATGTCTTTCACAATTCTTTGGAAGCTCGCTGTTATCCTTGCTTTCTAAAGCAACATTAATGCTCTCCTCTGTCTCAAGCTTGTCATTTGGTTTTTGCAATTGTTCAGCAGATACAGCAGAATCATCTTGATCTATACCGTCCCTGGCACAGGAACCTAAATCATCAGTGGCTTTACTCGATGAATCAATAGGATTTCCTTTTTTACTTTCTTTTGTTACTGATCTTCGATATACATGAATTGTTTCCACTCTATTAGTGTTTATCAACATTCCTTCTTCATCAGAACTCTTGGCAACATTTTGATGATCATCAACATGATTTTCAGTTGACTCCGCATCCAAATCATTAGCACAAGTAGAATTATCCTCTAAAAGCCTGGACTGATTTTCTGATATGACCAGATCACCAGAAGGCGAGCCACCCTCAACGTTCAAAGACAAATTATGTAATGAATTTGTATTCTCACCATGAATTCGACACCCTAGAACCCGATCAACCTGTGAGATGGATAGGCAAGTAGAGTGAGTTATGATAATCACACAAAAGGTGCTGGGTGAGGTATTTTCTTAAACACAAAAAATGCAAATCATCAGAGACAAGATCTTTTCAGAAGGCTACCTGCAGAGACTCAACAACTGCACTATCTTCGTGCATCAAAGTTTCGTCTACAAGATTTTGTGCTTTATCCAGGTCATTTGATGTGTCTTTCATTACTCGAGAAAACTTCTGCATCCAGGAGAAAACAAATCATGCCTACAGTGTAATAAAAATGTAATAGAATCTCAACAATTATAATACTATTACTAAGCATATTTTAGACAGTATATTTAATATAAATCAAGGATGAGAATGTAGAATTAATACATTCAAATAACAGACTAACATACTATACCATGTCATGCTGCTCTGGTACCTATAAAACACACAGCTACAGCCAACTAATTCCAACCCATTGTAGCAAAACCTTGCATACTTTGAGAAACACGTGTGCCTCATTTTTCTTATTTTTCTGCAGTGTGTAATACACCTAAATTTTGCTCACAGAACAAGTGTCTAAACGGAACAAGTATCTGTAATTAATTTCCAGAAGATTCGTAAACTATATAGTGCCACTAAACCAATGTGATAATTTAAAGTAGTCATGCTTTAACAGCACTATTTAATATTAGTATACCATGGTCAAGAATTGATGTCAGCAGAAAAAAACAAAATGCTCAAACTCAACATATTTTGGGATAAAGTGGAAATTTGAAATATAATATATATCAGATCAAATATGTTAAGTTGGTAATAAATATACAAACACTTTTACTCCATAAATAAAAATGTCAATATTATTATGACAGGATTTAGTCACTGTTATTATTATTAAAATGATATCCATATTTAAACTAACAAGTAAATAGAAGTGTTTAATAGAGGAGGAACAGGTACCTCATCTTTCTGCTGGGCTTGAGAATTCTTGTTTCCAACATCCTCTTTTGGTATAGATGCAGAAATGCTATGGGTTATAGACTTCTGCTTCTTGTGTACTTTATTATTCCCAGACTTGGACTTTGTAGAAGAAGGATTGACAATTTTTTTGCCCTTTTCAGTCTTCTGCTTTTTTTGACTAGTATTATCGTTAACTTTGTTCTTCCTTTTTCTCACGTCCTCTCCACTAGCAGCAATAGCAAGAACGAGTGGTTTCCTTAAAGGAATCTTATTGCAGGGTGAAGAAGTCTTACCCTCCAGTTGTTCATCATTTGCTTCTAAATCAGTAATTTTAGACGGCGATAAAACTACCTTGGCTGGTGAAGTTGACTTCCTGTCTACAGGGGAGTCTGTTGGGGACATGCTTGATTTCTTTTCATCAGCATCCACACATGACGAAGTTCCTTCCATAGGACTCCCAAGAGACGCATCAATAGGTTTGTCGCTACCAGTTTCATCAACTGAGGAAGACAACAATTTCTTTCCAAAAAATTTGACTCCCACGGTTGAAATAGATTTCCCTTTGCTTGAGGACCTTTTCTTTGAAATAAGTTTGCTTCCAAAAAGTCCAGATACTTTTTCAAGGTTAAGTGAGTTGACTTGGCCTTTTGATTTTGCAGGGACAGTCTTTGTCCTTGCTCGTTTTGAAATTGGATCCAGGTGGTTTATGGGCTTTAGTTGATCCTTTCCTTCAAAGCAACTTGGACATTGCCACTTCCCATTAGGGATGCGCTTCAAGAGATAAAATCCCAAATGGTTTCAGATTCAAAAATCCCAAGAATCAAAACTTTGTAGTTGAACGAAAGCACGGCATGAAACCAGACTCGAACATACCTTAAGAGGGGGATCAAGACATTGTAAATGATATGTGCGAGGACAGCTATCACAGCACAATAAGTTGCCACCAACATCACAGATCACGCATTCATAGTAATACTGGATCATAGGTTTTATTATATTTTGTTAGAGCAGCCAAATGGAAATAATAACAAAATATTCTTCATATAATAAATAAAATATTATTTAAGAAAAGAAGTAAGGAAATTGGAGACTGAGGATAGCACAATACAATGAAAGGATATTATTGAGAAGACAATAACATCCAAATCCAATACCATTGTATATATCCCAAAAATATTTTACCAGAAGAGGTTATGTGAGAATGATAGTACAAAGACGGAAATAACAATACATGCTCTAAAAGGTAACAAGAAAGATTAGACAAGCAAAATAACATGAGGAAAGCAAGCACGCTATGGCACTATGGACCGATCTGGTTAAACTTCTCTATATGCTTTTAGGAGAAGAAAAAATAAGTAAACTTCTCTATAAGCTAAAACTAACTTTGCATAAGTGAAAATATGATTTTGGAATAGCCAATATGGGAGAGCTTCCACAAATTATTTAAATTGTGAAGGACTTGTTTAAATTTATCCTTCTTCATTTCTTTTCCTACAAATGTCTATGGAGAAATTCGTCAATGTAGGCCCTGCATATAATTAGACCAAGAAACCTTGGAGAACCCATAAGCTCAATTCCAAAGGACAAGGACAGCTTTCCCAGATAAGAGGAAGCAGAATATACTTCTGCTTCAAATATTTTTCCACGTAATTCCTAATCAATATCAAATAAATGCATAACATTGACACATACATCTTAACCAAATCTGCTAAGCTACCAGTCAACGGAAAACGTAGTGTGGCTAATTGTATCAGGGTATCTGTGACTAGCTTTTTTTTATCAGCCTGTGACAAGGTAAATAAGTCTGCTAGTAGGCTTCAGGTAGTGGTACTGTAGGTTATATCCAGATCTTTATTTTTCTGATGTGAGACTAGACAATGGTCAGAAGTAGCTTCAGTGGTCTCATGAATGCCAATAAAAAAATAAAATGAAAATGCTAAATTCAAATGGAGAAAGAAAATACTGTTGAAGGCGTACACTTGGGCATTAGTTTTGACCTGAAGGTGCTTCATCCAATGTAAGGCTAATTCAAGTTCTGTGTAATCATACCCCAATGCTAACAAGGCTATAAATGAGTTTGGCATGTTTCCATACAAAGATGTCAAAATGCATCCATGGCCAGCTTCAGAGAGTAAATTCGGCAGTAAGAAAACAGTGTAGTGGGTAGACTTAAAGCTAGGCTTGCTGATACCGGAGAGAAGTCATCAGCACCCACTTCAAAAAGATGCTTGCATGGAAATGCATGACAGGTGGCAGGATTCTTAACAGTTTTAGAAGCAGTCTGAACTCTGAAGAGAAATTCTAAATTTAGCGTCCCAGGTCTCAAAGGCATCTTTTATCAGAAGGAGCAGCAGTTTGAATGAGCTTTTAGCTGTACTCAATGACCAAGATGATGGAGGTGCTGTCACATTCAGCAGATGAATCACACTATCACGCTTGGACTGCACTGCCTCCTGCACCTCGAAGTAAATTGAGTAGGCTGAACTACATATGGGTAGAGGATTATCTGGAACAATGATTTTGGGCTAGTCTATGGAAGAACCAGCTGGAGAACATGCCTCACACTCCCTTATGCACTAGTGGGGAATGATTGGTCAGATTTCAGCAACTCACATGTGGTGACACATTAGAGGAAAATAGGCAGCGATCTTCCAGTAGTTGAGTAATTTGAGCCAAGCAAACAAGATTGTTGGATCATTCAGAATGAATAAAACACCCATTAGGTGTGGGTGCAGAAGTCAAATCATGAGGAATAGAAGTAGCCAAACACTCATGAAAGGAGAGAAAAACAAGCTTAACAACTAATTAATTGAGGAAAAAACTCCGAACAGCTGTATATTGGAGGTAAAAAAAAATAAGGGTTCCAGTGGCTAGAATTAGTTCACAATGGGAAAGTAAGAACCATCAAAAGAAAACCATGAAAGAGAGTTCGATAGTTTTCAAAGAGGAATAGTGCAAGAGTATGCCACAGAAAAATATTGCTTTCATACCATGCAAATAATTAGAGTATGAAGAATTATGTGTATCTGGGTTGAACTCTAATCTCTTGGTTAGTATAGGTAATCAATAAATGAGCTAAATTATTAGCTCATTTGCAGCCTATCAGTAACACATACACATCAACGTCAAAGTTTTATTTTTAGACAAGCTAAACCTAACACTTTTTTTTTTTTTAATTACAAGCAATAATATCATTACTTACCCCCTCTTTGGACATCAGAATCTAGAAAGCCCCTCAATGGTGAAGTTGACACACCAAAGATGAGAACAAAGGAACGTAGCAACAATTGTCTAGACCCAGACAAAATAGAAAACGCATACAGCAAATGATGCACTAGGAAATATTCAAATTCTCAAAATTAGCACTCAAATTAGCCCAAGGGTTACAACCACTATTTATTATAATAAAGCATTTGCTACCAAAAAGGAAAGGATAAATAAAATAAAAGCCCAACACAACCCTATGACACTCAACATTTTTAAGTTTTAAATTATAATAAAATCTAGCTCTCAAAAGGACGGCATAAATAAAAAACTAGCATAATACCATAATATCCTCAATTAAAATAAATAGCCTACAATCATGTTAGCCTTATACATTTTGAGAAAGTCACAATCAATTTCCTTCAAATATCTATATCTCCGGATCAATCTAGGTCAGAAACCATTTTCATTTAAACTACATTGAAAATACAAAATATTTGTCTTAATAAAGTCCCAAACGCTGTTTTGAAAAAAGATCTAGTATTAATAAGCAAGTTTTGCATTCTTTTTCTTTAGTTCACCCTGCTATTTGGGGTCCCTCTCATACTATTACCCCTTTAGGTTTTAAATATTTTGTTACATTTAGTGATGATTATTTGAAATGTGCTTGGATTTGGTTAATGAAGTGTCAACCAAAGCTGTTTTCTATATTTCAAATGTCATCTAATGAAATCAAAACACAATTTGGTATACCCATACGTGCTTTTAGTAGTGAATATGCTCGTGAATATTTTTCTAACCAATTTCATCAATTCATGAAATCCAATGGTACCCATCATCAAATTTCATGACCTCATACAACTTAACCAAATGAAGTAGCTAAACACAAAAAAAGACATTTTATTTAAACTACTTGAATGCTTCTTCATAGTCATCTTCCACACCATTTTTTTAGGGGATGTTGTCCTTACAAAAATGTCATCTCATTAATCGGATGCCATCATTTGTCCTTAATGATCAGGTACCCCACTCTATCCTTTTTCCTTATTTGCCTCTATACAATCTTCCTCAACCTGTTTTTGTTTCCACATATAACCTCAAAAACTTTCTCCTTAGTCAGTCAAGTGTCTTCGTGGGATATCATCACTCTCAAAAAGGGTATCGATGTTTCTCTGAATATATCCATAGGTATTGTGTCTGTTGGTGTCTCTTTCTATGAGTTTGTTCCATATTATACAACTATTCATTATAATGATGACATATGTAGTCACCTTCCCACTACCATCAACCTTCCTTCATCAACACCGAATGACTCTACCATAACTCGAGATGCTTCTCCTAAACCACTTCAGGTATATTAACATCGTTCATGACCTATTGATATTTCAGTATGGGATCCATATTCAACAGATAATGATATAGTGGAGGTCATGCTAATATTTTCCCGAAGCCATCTCCCATACCAAATTTGGTCCATCTGAAAATGATTGGCCAATTGTTATTTGAAAAGGTACTCGTTTTATCAATAATCATTTTCCTGCTATACAAAGCTTAGTTATCATAGGGTTTCCCCCATACAATATACTTGTTTGTCTCCATTCATGTTTCTAAGTATCCAAGTGAAGCTTTATCTCAACCAGAGTGGCAATAAGTAATGATTGATGAGATGTGAGACCTTCAAAGTAATGGTATTAGGGAATTGGTTCCTATACATTAGTAAATCAATTGTTTGGTGTTAAGGGTTGTACACTCTTAAATCAGGACCTGATGAACATTGATCGCTGTAAAGTTCGATTGGTTGCCAAAGGACAAACAAAAATCCATGTCAATTATGAGGTCACTAGACCTATAACCTGCTGCTGGTTAGTTTAGGAAATATGGGCAGATAATTCTAAGGAGACAAATCCCTGTCATTATGGGATTGTTTCTAAATACATCAACCTAGTCTTAATAGTGAGATACAACGGTGATAAAGAATAAAATTATGACAAGGATGAAATATAAAACTTCCTAAAATACAGAATGACCACCACGGTTTTAACATATAATGACCAGATCACCTACAAGTCCAGTTTCCAGTTAAACTAGTCGAACCCAGCCAGTCCAGTCCGAGTTTAATAACATGTCTACATAGATGTGAGGTATTTCTTACATCTACTGCTCTATATTTTGTTCTTCTGGTCTCCTTTTCAAGGATTGTTTCCTGACTGTTGCAATTACCCATTCTCATCAATAAAATTCCTATTCTATCCAAAAACAATAAAGACATTGTCACAAGTTACATTGGACAAGCCATGATATGCTTAATGACAATACTAAAGACCATTTTACTCTTCATAAGTTGGGTTTCCAACATCCCCTCTTTTTGCCTAATGCAATAAATAAAGTGGACTCAAAAAGTTAACTTACCCCATCATTTCCTTTCTTTTTAGATGAAATTTGACCGGTAGGTACTTCAGTCTTTAGCGAACGTTTAGCTGAAGCATTTCTAGAAGATTCAGATGTTAGTGAATTTTCTTCTTTACTATTGGATTGGTCTTTACCAGAGGACTGATCTAGTCCAAAAGGAAGCTTTCTCCGCTTACGCTTTAAAACCCAGTTCCTGTTCAGCATTTTAGGCGCTGATGATTTGTTTTCCTTCATTGTTCAAAGATGCATCCTGCATAAGCAATCTACTTTGACCATCAGCATGTCATGAGAAAAATGAAAATTCAAAGCATTATAGCTTATAAAACAGCATTAAACATACCTGCTCATTAACAGAGTGCACAGAAAACAATTACATAAAGTACCACAAGCAAATGACATGGAAATAAAACAGAAAATAATTTTGAGCAATAACTAAAAATTAAATTAGTCCTGGTAATCAACAGTGTTTATCGTAATATTATAAGTAAAGTTCAACCATTAGAAAAAAAAAAAATCCAGATGTGTTCCCAATTAATGAAACATTCTTCTAATATATTCAAAGTATAAACCGCCATTGTACTTTATTTAGATAAACAAATAATTTATTAAGAAATAAAGGAGAGATATAAAAGCAAGTGGATAAGAAATCCTAAAAAACTGAAAACTACACCAAGAGAGAGAGATAAAAACATGAGACTAAGAACATGAAAAATGTAGCATAACATGCCTATCTCTCTGATGATCTTTCAAAGATGTCCCCTTAATAAGAACTTTGACATAACACTACAAACAACTAACATGCATTCAACCTTTTTAAAAGATTTATGTAGTCCTCCTTTTCTATTCCTCTTATCATAGACACTTTTCATGATCTCGTAATATCACTCAACATGGGAAGCATGCAAAAAGGATTCAAGAGAGAATATGACACCACATTTCGTAATCACTCAGCAGAATTCAAAATATCAAGTCTGCATTTCAATCTATTCTTCTTTCCCACAACTGCAATCACCAAAAACTGTCTCTGATCAAGAATCCATCAGCTGGTTGAACAAAGCATCCTCTTTGAAAACAAAACCAGCATAATAAGAATTTTTTGCCTCAAAAGGAAAGGTTTGATGGTAGCTAAATGGGAATCAGTCCAAAAAATTTGAAGCTTCAACTCATGTTTGAGACATTAGCCAAAATAGATGGGCTTTGATTATAGTAAATGCAATCGTATCGTATCCAAGATTCCCCAACAATACAAGAAATTATATGCAAATCCTGTCATCTGATGTGTGACTTATTCCAAGATCTAACAAATTTGGAAAATCTAGCCTACTTAAATCTTGAGATAGGCCTTAGGTAAAACTGAAACCGGGATAGTTGAAGCGAATAACATTATTGCTGTTGATAGAAAAACGATTTCTAACCTGCCGATTGCTAAGGCAATGAGTCCAGTCAATGCAAAATCGATTGCCTTGAACAATAATCTGTGAGCGTGTGGTTGGAAATCATGTTAACATCAGGTAGCAAGGCGTATCAAAGAATGTAGTAATTAAAAAGGCCAAGTAGCGGTACATGATGTAACAATGCCAAATCAAAGCAAAAAGTCGCATAAGAATGATAATTTACAACATCACAAAACCAAGCAAGCCTTTTTACATTTAGGAATGAACATTTCAGGACCAAACAAATAAACTCTATCCCCCACTGCCCCAGAAAAATATCAAACAAAAGCCATTTGTTTAACATTTATGACTCAGAAATATTTGAACGAAACACTTATTCAAGGATAGATTAACATGAATAACAGCATTACCTTCTACTGAGGAAAGTTAGAAACATCGAATCAATCCCTTCCGCCAATCCTGTCACAAATGTTAGCATTCGGTAGTCCCCAATGCACAACCACATTCATTACAAGCGAAAAAGACATCCAAGAATAAAACACGCCATTGCCCCTAAAAATGAATATAAAGACTACACAACGAAAAATTTCCTCAGCTTCTGTAGATTCGCAACTCAATTGATATCTACATTCATTCCTCAATCAAAACAAGATCAGATCATTCAATTAGCACAGACAGACTACTATCACGTAAAAACTATTAATCATGATGAATCTGAATAATCATACACAATCTCCATCAAAAGTAAAACAAGCAGCACATACATAATGAACAAGAAGTCAGAGTATGTCCCAGCACATCACAAACAAGAAACACCACAAAAGCCGCCAATCCACACCCAACAAACGGTGAAGCATTCCGCACATTCAACTCACACAAAAACCCTCAAGTCCCTTGGAGGAACAAGTGGAGTCAGAAAGCAGCACAAAATCCAAGTAACAATCCTGCTCATTGAACCAAGAAAATCTGCAAGCGTGAACCACAATCACAGGCCAAGTAGCTTGAAAATCAAGGGACTCAACTAACACAAAACCAAAAGACCCAACTGAAATTGAACATCAACAAGAGGCAAACACAAAACCCCAGAAGCCAAATTCGAGCCAAAACCACAAATGAAGAGCAAAGATGGAAAATTGAGAAGCATACCAGGCTGGGCTACGGATCAAATAGCAGCACGGGCCAGGATTGCATGAGAAGGAAAAGGGAAAGTGGAGAATAGGGAGAGAAGGTATTAGGGCATGGATGCAAGGAGATGAGAGATACGAGGAAAGAGAGAGAGAAAGAGGGCAGACAAATGAATAAATAGAGAGAGAAAAAGAGATAGCTGTTGTTGTTGTTTGTTGATGTTGTCATGTAGAGAGAGAAAGACACACAAATACGGATTCGCCGGGGTCATAGGACGGGGTTACTCTCTGACATGGCAGGAGAGAGAGAGAGTTGTTGTGCTCTCTCTCTTGCTCTTTGTTGAAACCCCAAACCACTCTTCCACTCCAACCATGCCACGTGGCACCACCACGAGCCTTTGCCTTTCTTCTTGCATTCTCCTTCTTCCCCTCACAACACAATCTCTTTCTGCTTCTTCTCCTCGTCACATTCCCTTCTCTTGCTTCCTATATCTCATTCTCTGCATTATCACTTTTCTCATAATCATTTTCCCTCAAATTTTCCTCAACTTTTCCCTCCCTCACACTCCTTTTTTCCTTCACCAAATATGAACTCAGGGACCCAGCCAAAGACCACTTGAAAGTTAGTTAAAATTTTCGAAATTGAAGATCCTTCAAAAATATCAGTAAAATTATTTTATCTTATTCCAGATAAACAGAATTATCTCTAATTTAAGATATCTCATAAGATTATTTATTAACAGCATGTCTCTCTCAATCTTAAATTAGAAACTACTAGGTTAGTTGATCAAAAGTAACTGTTTTTTTGTTTCGTTTCTTCATGAATTGTTTGTGCCTGTTCATTTATAATGTCGCTGTTTTATTAATTTATGAGGAAAATTTATTTCAAACTGTCAATTAATACCTATGCTAACCAGCACTTCAACACTTAATTGAGTTTCTGAATCCAACAACAACTATTTCGAGATTGTGTTTTTCAACCTCGTTTTTTTCTCTGTAACAACTGCTTTTACTGTTGAATGTAAATATCACTGTCACTTATTTAACGTTTAATTTAATCACAATCTTTGGTATTAGTGGAACTACTCGTGTCTATCGGCAAAATAATGCAATCATTTATGTCATGTTTTTTTCACTAAATGTGGAATTTAATCTGTTGGAAATATGTTAAATATTACAAAATTTACAGAATGTATTAGAAATATGTTCTTAAAGATATATTTTCTTCCTCAAAAGATAAATCTAATAATTTCCAAAATTTAATATTCCTTAAAGAATCAATAATCATGAACATAAAAATTTAAAAGTGGCGAAAAAATAAATTTACACGTCTTATTATCTTTATTGCCCTTCTAACTTAATTTAGAATATTATTAAATCGATAATTAAAAAAGAAATTAATGCATAATTAAAATTTTCATTTAATAGTTTTGTCAATATAAAAGAGAATTAGGGAAAAATTAAAAAATAATAATAATAACATTAAATTGTAAATTGTTTTTCTTATTTTTATTTAGTAGGTTATTGATGGTAAGGCCAAACAAAACAAAAGCATTGTGGAACTCTGTATAGAATGCAAACAGAAATATAAATATTTTCAGATCCTTCCAAAGATCTATTCTTCTCCTAAATGATTAATCTAATAATGTCTAAAAAATATTTGTTAAACAGTGAATTGTACTGAGATTTGAAATATTCACAATATCGAATTTATGTCCGATTTTGTTTTCCTTAATAATCTTGAATACTATAATATCAACAACAACTAATAAAATTCGTAGTTGACTAGTGGAATCCACGTAGGTATATGATTATAAAATATAAAAATATACTCAAAATCACAAAAAATTTATGCATAAAAAATTTATAAATTTGTAATATTATAATTATAAAATAGGAAAATTTGTAAATTTTCATCAAAAGCAGAAATAAAAAGAAAACAAAATATGTATAAAGAATAGTTGTAAAATATGTTAATTTTTACTTTAAAATATTATTATAATTATACAATAAAAATATTTTCTATTTTGGATAATTTCCTTTGATAATGGAATTTAGAAAGTTGGTGAATGAATATAAAAATACAAAAGAAAGAAGATATAGAAAAAGTGTGGACCAATAAATGGTTATAAGATTTAATTCCATTTTTAGTGGTTATAGATTATGTTTTTTATTGAATTTTTATCATGCCAAAGTAAACCACAAATAAGGTAATAATGAAATAGCAACCCGTTAAATTGTTAAATTCTCCTTCATGTTTTTTTAAATAAGGTCAAAGGAAACAAAAATCTTTATTAAATTGCATGTAGAATTTACAATTTGTTAAATCCTTCAAAAACAAAAGTTTCACCTTTCTCTTTAAATATTAAAATCGCATTTGTTTGTTATATAGTTATTCTATTTTATTTTATTAGTGAAATAGATTTTTATCTTAAAAAAAATGTTTAGAAAGTAGTTTGAAAAAATACATACTTTCTTTTTATCTACCATTCGACATAAGATGTTATTATTTCATTTGTTACTTTTATTGCTATCATATTATCATTATCATCACCGTGTAAAGACAACCGTTTCAATATCACAAAAAAGTTTAACAGTTAATAATTTAAATATTATTATTTTTTTATAATTATTTAATATTACAATAATTACCGTTATTATTATCTATTATAATTATTATTATAATTATTATATAGGGTTAAATATGTATTTAATCTTTCATATTTGACATAATATTAGGATTCGTCCCTGTAATACATTTTGGTTTCCAAACGTTTATTGCTAGCTAGCTTTTAAGTTCTTTACACTATTTCACATGTCACACGTCAAAAAATATAACGTAGTTGAATTAAAAAATTATATTTATTCATTTTTTAAGTTTTAGAATCAACATATATCAAAGTTTTGAACATTAACGAATTATAATTTTGCGTCAAAATTCAATAGCTAAAATCATACTTAATTTATACTATATTATTGTATAGTTTTTTGTTATAATTAAATCATTTTTCTTTTACAAAGATGATTGATTTTATTTCAAACTAGTAAAAACACATGCATTAAGATGATTGGTTTTATTTCTAACTAGTAAAAACACACACATTAAGTGTGTATCGCATTTGTGTTTATCTTATGATAATAAAAAATAATAAAATTATTTTTATTTTTATTGTTGTTATTAGAATTATGAAAAAGTAAAAGTAATTTTTATAATTTTATACTAAATAATTTTTATTTATTTTATAGATAGTTTTATAATTAAAAGATTGTTAAATTTAAAAAAAGTCAAATTGAAAGAAATTATTAAATTAAAAAAATGGTCAACTTGATCAAATAATTATTTTAATTTAAAAAAAAATTATTAAAAATTAAATTTGAAAAACAAATGTAAACACCACAAAATTTAGCATTATTCAAATTCATAATCATATTCAATCAATGGAGAAAATTTCCATCAAATTTGAAATAAGTTCAAACAATATATTTGAGTAGAGATTCATTTGTCATGACATAGTTCATTTTTATGTCAAGGGTATGCATATTAAAAATTATCCATATTTTTAATTATTTTCTACAATTTTTTTTGAAAAAATCTAAATACCTTTTCAAATTATTTATTTCTAAAATATTAATGATTTTTAGTCATTGAATGAACATAAATCAACACTTTAATTATTATTGTTATTATTATTGTATTAAATTAACCTTTTCTTACCATAACTTCTATATTTATGATCAAGTTTAAGCATTAATATTATATATCATACATTAACTATTTCATTAATTAATTTTATTTTTATATTATTATTGTTATTGTTATCGTATTAAATTATTTTTTTCTTATCATAACTTCTATATTTATGATAAAGTTTAAGCATTAATATTATATATCATACATTAACTATTTCATTAATTAATTTTATTTTTATAACGTATTTTTTCATTTTTAAACTCTTGTTTTAATAACGTATATATTCCTTCATAAAAAATTTATGTTACACATGTTCATAAAATTATGACTTAAGTTTTATGAGACATTTTTTTTTAAGTATGGTGACATCAAATAAAATTTTAGATCTTGAATCTTAAAATAAATATTAGTAAAATTAGAACAAAATAAAATAAAAAATTCTCCTAAAAAACATCAATAACGAAATTAGTAAAATTACATTAATTAGAGTATGAGTTTTATGTGACTTCTATTGTAATAAGATTTTTAAAGAAGTTTTAAAAGTGATGTGACATAATATGATCAAAAAATACTTGTTGTTCTTACCGGGACAATATATATCTTACGGAGTCTCTAAAGTCATTTTCTTGGTCTTTGAGGTTCTCTCTTTAAGGGTATCTTGTCCTTAACTCGAGCGTAGCAAGAGACGAAAGGTGCTTGTAAAAGACACTCTAATGCTAAAGTCAGTCTGAGATACTAGGCTCTAATGTCAGAATGGTAATGTAAAAAATACACTTCGTAAAATGTGCCTTTTTATAGTGGGGTTTATAGGCCTTCCATGATTGGGCTTTGACTTAGCAATCTTACTTACCTGATAATTACAATAAATTGCCTAACTTGTGGTTATCCTCCCCTATGGATGATTAGACTAACTTGACCTAACTGCAGAGGCGGAGCCTCATAGGAGCAGGGAGGGGCGTAGCCCCCCCAAATATTTTTGATTTTTTTCAAAATTATATATCCATTTTTTTAATTTTTAAAAATTTTGAAAATTTTAAAATTATAAATAGTATATTTTAAAAATTGATGATAATTAAATTGTGTCTCTTTATTTATTTTATAAAATACAATATTTAATATTAATAAATAATAAAAAATTAAAAAAATACTTAATTAGTCTTCTAGTATCTGTTTTCATCTAAAAATATCAAATTGCCACCAAATTGAAAGTAAATGAACGGAAAGATCAACTTACATTTTTGGAAACAATAACCAAAAGAGTAATTAAATCAAACATTTATTAAAATATTTTTATTTTCTTCTGTCATTGCCTTTTAAAATTTTGACAAAATTGTACTCATCTCTCACTATCATATGTTTTTATTTTTGAAGAAAAATGAAGTTAGACACGTACTCATTATGTTTGCTCTCATTTCTCATCTGTTTCCTTCATTTCTCGAAGAAAGAAAATGTAACTCTCTCTTGTCTTACTTGATGATGAAATATTACTTTAATAGTTATTAAAAATATTTTTTATCTCATGAGCCTTTTGTATACTTACTTTTTATGATAATAGAAGAAAACAAAACATGTATTATATGTTTTTTTATAACCGATTTTTAATTGTGACTTGATTATAATATATTTTTCTTCTAATACTTATGTCTCTCAATATTTTATTAGATTATGATAAATTATTTTTTAGTATATTTAAAAAAAAACATATCGATGAAGAATAAAATAATGAATTTATTTTGTAGGAGTAGTAAAAGGGAAGCTACATGTGAAGATGAAAACCAATTAAATTATATTTCTTCACATCTTTTAAAGTATTTAAAGCATTATACTAATAATCCAATTTAACAATCCAATTGTTTTATAGAAGAGTCATTTTTTAAATTGTTATACTAATGGTCCAATCAAATGACCAAAAAATTATATTATTCTAGCCCCTTCAAAACTCTTAGTCAAAATTCGCCATTGCCTAATTGGTTACCTAGTTTGGGTACATGTCGTCTTCATAGGACCTTAGTGCCTTGGGAAGGGACGAGGACAGGTATTTCATGTGTTAGGGTGAGGAAGAGTACTTCATGTATAAGGCGAGGATGAGTACTTTGTGTCTTAGGACGGGGACAAGTACTTCATGTGCTAGGGTGAGGTTGAGTACTTCATGTATAGGGCGAGGACGAGTATTTCATGTATAGGGCGAGGACGGGTACTCTATGTCTTAGGATAGGACGGGTACTTCGTGTGTTGGGGTGAGGATGTGTACTTCATATATAGGGCGAGGACGAGTATTTTGTGTCTTAAAACGAGGATGTGTACTTTACGTATGAGGACGAATGACTTTTCGTCCTCTTTTGGGTTGTATCTCCTAAGGAACGAGATAGATAGTCCACATGTGTATGATAAGAGACCTATTGAAGTATATACACGTAATGTAAAATTTAAATTTAAAAGTGGATATTAAACAAAATCCTAAATTGTAAGAATAAAAAAAACCTCTCTTAAGATCATCAACTACTGTATAAGAAAAAAGAAATATTAATTCGAGTGAGAGTCTTGTAAGATATATCCATTAGAGTAAAAATACCACTGAGATCTTAAATGTAATGTCACACCATAGTATAAAAAATGTAAATTAAAATCTCATGTAATGAATCTCACGATCAAGATGATTTTTGGAAAATGTTTAATAATTAATTAATTATTAATTACTTAAAATTATCTATTGTAAAGAATACCATGACATCTTTGCATGGATTAAAAGATTAAAACATGATATGACCTTCCCATTGGAATAAGGAGACAAGACAAAAAATTGGATTTGAAGTAAGATCTTAGATCATAAAAAAAAATGTATTAAAAGCATATTTCTTTGTCAATAGACAACTAAAACCTTAATTAGAATTTGAATTTTGTAAGACCATTGCATTGAAGTAAAAATTGTAAGATATCTTAGGTAACGTGACATAATAAAATCTAAAAAAAAATCATATAATAACTAATAAAATTAATATATTTAATTTATATATTATGATCTTAATTATTTTAGTTTCCCTTCAAATTTATTTTAAAATTTTATAATTTATGTATAATTACTGATTTGGTCTTCTAATTTTTTGGTTTAATTCAATTTGATCCCCTTATTATGGTTGGTTCAATTTAGTACCCCAATTATTTAGAAGGGTTCAATTTGGTCATCTTCATTAAGTTGAAGTTAACACCGTGTCCTAACAGGACACGTGTCAAGCCACAAAAATTTTATTTTCTTTAATTTTTATTTTTTTTCTAAAAATTTATAAACTGTCACGTGTCAGGTTACTGTAATGTCATGTGACAGTTTATAGTCATGACACATGGCAGTGATAATAGTTTTTTTTTTTCAATTTAGTCCCCTATTTAAATTTTTGGTTCAATTTAGTACCTCAATACTTTAAAATGATCCAATTTTGTCCTTTCCAATTTGAGACCAAAATTGTAAATAAGTTTAATTATAACTTATATATACATGTTAAAATAATTGTTTTGAATTTATACATCAAATTACTATAACTAAATATTCAAATTATTTTATTTTTTACAAGTGTAAAAAAATTTTAGTGTAAAAAATTACAAAGCTAAAAATGTAAAAAATAAAATAATTTGAATATTTAGGTGAAGTGATTTGATGCTTATATTAAAAAAAAATTAATGTAACACGTATATATAAGTTGTAATTAAGCTTATTTACTAATTTGGTCTTAAATTAGAGAGGATAAAATTGGATCATTTTAAAAAATAGGGGTATTAAATTGAATCAAAAATTTAAATAAAAGACTAAATTGAAAACTATTACCATTGTCACGTGTCATGATTGTAAACTGACACGTGACAGATTATAAATTTTTAGAAAAAAATTAAAAATTAAAAAAATTAAAAATTCTACAGCTTGATATGTGTCCTGTAAGGACATGGGGTTAATTCCAACTTAACATAGAGGACCAAATTGAACTCTTCTAAATAATTTGGATATTAAATTGAACCAACCAATAATAAAGAGACAAAATTGAACTAAACCAAAAAATTAGGGGACCAAATAAGTAATTATACCTATTATTTACTATCACTTTCATTATTTTTATAATTATTATTATCTTCGCCCCCATCATGATCATCATCATCATTATTATTATTATTATTATTATTATTATTATTAATTTTATTATTAATTTTATTATTTTTATCATCATCATCATCGCAATTATTACTATTAATTATTAATATTATTTTCATAAAAAAAACTAAGGTGGAGTAGATTGATATTGTATGTAGAAATGGGTTGTTGCTGAACTAGTAAAATTTAATATATTTTTTTAATATATTTGTATTCTGCAAAAATATAACCCCTTGAATTATTTGTTTCAAGAAAAGTTTTTCAAGCTATCTTAAACGACAAAGAAAAGTTTAAAATCATCCATTCATCTCCTCTTGGTAATGTATAACCCTAATTTTGTTAATACAATAATGAAGGATTTTGTTTGCTATCTAAGACATCTAGTATATGAGTTATATTCTAAGTCCTTTTAAGATTATTTACTATGCACATAAAGGTAAAATATTCTTCATGATGTTGAAATTGAAGAATAAAGTCCTATCTTAGAGAAGTTGGTTTCATGTTAAAGATGTATTGTTTGTTATACCTTTCATTGCATGTCTTTGTGAGTTTTACATACAAGGTAAATCAAAAGATGTCTATTTTAGTACACAACTTAATTTTATCCTTAACCATAATAAAACTTGTTTTTGAAATGTTAAATCATGTTGAAAAAGATTTAAAGTTTGTTTTAAGTGATCAAAATTTTATATAATCAATTAATTTGTTTCTAATATGTTCCTAGGAAAATCGATTATTGGTTTTAATAATGTATTAAAACAAAAAATATATAATCAAGTTCTTAGTTAGGCTCTAAGAATGATATGTTAACATAATTAATATTCAATTAATATGGTCTTAAATTTTTTAAGAAACAAATGAAAAACAAAATAACCAATTAACTGGCTAAGAATATTATGAGAATAATCTATTAGTAACTTAAGATAATTGATTAAATGTATTTGAATACGTTTTTAAATAGTTGTTCAAAACTTCTATAAATTGAAAGTTTGATTCAACATGAGATACAACATACCATACTTTTCAAAGCACAATTAAAAACAATTAGAGAGATTAAACTAAGTTGTTTTCATTTGCTTCAAGAGTGCATCCAAGAATTTTCAAGAAACATTTTCAACCTTCTCTTGATTTTGCCAAAGAATTATAAAGGATGTGTTTTGGTACAAAATTTCCTATTGTGACTATTGTTATGGATTTGATAATATGTTTTTATAATTGTGTTATTGGGTTAATTCTAGATTGTTTCCTTTTCATTATTCAAGGGTTGAATAATTGTTCTCTTGAAACTTTTTCGAGAGTTGTTTGATGTTTCCTCTTGAATACCTATGAATAGATGTATGATATATTCTTTCTTATTCTTTCTCAATCTTTTACATGTTATTATTGTTGTACTGATTTTATGTATTCATTTATTATCGATCTTGATTCCGTATGACTTGTTTTAAAAAGAGTTTAAGAAAGGGTTTTTCTTTTCAAAAAAGTTTTCAAAACCAATTCACTACCTTATTGGTTTAGCAACCTTAATTTTTTTTTTCAAGACACATAATCCTTAATCTATTTTTCATAGTGAAGCTTCCTTTATTGATGTTTAAAAGGATTATAATAAATTATGTGCCTCATTAGATTTGTGTTAAATTTCTCATGTGCTTGTGAATTTATGATGTGATATCCTTCTTTTAGTTGGTCCTTGCATGGATGATGATGAAGTGCTCTGGAATTATGGAAGCATGAAGTAAAAATGAGAGAACGAAGGATATGGTTTAGTGATTTAGTGTTTTCCTAGACTGAGGTCACACCAACTCCTAAGGAAGAAAGCTTAGAGTAGTATAGAAAGAGAAGACTAACCTAAGGTGACCTTCAAGACAAGTAAGTAGACAATTTGACAACATTTCTTATTCTCAAAGTCCATTTACAAGAGGTGGATGTCTTTATTTATAGGCCTAGGAACTAAAACTAGGGATGTAAAAAGGAAAGGGAGAATTCAAATTTGAACTTTTTAAAATTGGCTTCAAAGGAGCCATGCCTCAAAGGTGACTTGCCATATGGCACACTCGTGCTTTTTTCATTGCAACATGTGCAAAATGAGAGCGAGAGCACGTCTTCTACTCTAAACATTTGGCCTAGGGTTTCTCTTGGCCTAAATTATCCCAATTGAAACCCTAAGCAAATTACTTTAACCTAGACACACTTTCGGCCTAAACTCTCAAGTCTAAAATTACACTACTAAGCTCAAAGCCCAAAGCAAGGCCCAAACATCCCACACTACTTGGCCTAAATATAAGGCCCAAAATAAACTTGTTCTAATTGCTTACAATTGGTCTTAGCCCATGATAATAAAAGCTTCACCCCACTCAACTCAATCAAAGACCAATCTTTATGTATTCACTTGGTCATGGATAGGGTGTTTGCCATTATCCCTTCCCTCTTAAAAAGGATCTATCCTTAAATCTGCATGACTCTCCGTAACAACCATTTTCATTGGTCATGTTGCGTTTGCCTTAGGTTGTTTCTTGAAGTGCCTTTCTTTCTCAATACAAGATTCATTTCAGTCTTGCTTTTCATCTTAACTAATACATAAGTCTTTTTCCTATAAGATTATAGTTCATGATGAGTCATTATTTTCCTTTATTTTCTACCTTTTTTGTGCCCAACTTGTTGGATGTTTAGTGCTTAATTGTCTATATTTAATGCATTTTCATCTATTGGGTTTTATTGGGCCACTATTCCGAATTTTAATTAATTTGGGATTATTTGGTCTAATTTTTGCTTGTAATTATTTTTAGGTATTTTGGGTAAAGCAATTTTGAAACTTGGACATAAATCTTGAGATGAAGAGAGAGTTTTCACGTCATTCTCACATTATTGTCACATCTATATCATGTCAATTAGCTTGTCCATGTCATTGGGCCAACATTTTGAGCCCAAAGTGGCATTTTTGTAATTCTGAAGCAATAATGGCATTTTTGTAATATTGAGTGGTAGAATTCATGTGACCATAATATTTAAGTTTCATTTTCTTATGGTAGCCCCTCTTCTTCCCCTCTTAGTTGTTTTCACGTTTTGAAAGCTTGTACGGTGACCATAGAGGCACCCACTCCTCTTTTACATTTTTCCACACTTTAAAGTAGTACCACTAGGGGATTTTGATATTTCTGCACATTAGAACAACTTGGGTATTATTTTATTGAAGTATTGTTAAGTTTCTGCATTGTTTTCATTTTCACCTTTCATCTCCTTGAAGCCTTTTCGTTTCTCCCTATTTAGTTGTGTTGTTCTTTGGTGCATTGAAATGATGAATTTTATTTAGGTTATATTCTGTTGGAGCTCCATTTTCATGGAAGGTTGATTTTATGATTGATTCCCTGAAGAGAATTCTCTGCCTCCAATTATAACAATGTAAACTTATCACATATTGTGAAAGAGGAATAATTCTAATAGAAATAATTTATCTTTATCTTGATTATATATATATATATATATATATATATATATATATATATATATATATTTGTAGTGTAGTTTTAATTGGCTAATTTGATTTTATTTTTCTTTGTTGTAGTATTTTCCTAGTTGCAGATGTCAACAATATTTTAACAATCAAATTATTGATGTTAGGGAAGATTGATGTATTTATCTCATTAGTCAATACTTATTATAGGTTGGTATGTTATGTTTGTATCCTTATAAGACTATGATTTAATTTGAATTTATACATTTCATTTTAATATTGTATCTAGTTGGTGATAAGTATAACTTTTTTTATTGCAGGATCAATTGGTTGTGGAATATTCCAAGACTTAGGTTCATTTATACCATGGAATTAGTGTGTTAGGTCAAGCTTGTATAAATTTTGTTACTTTTGTGGTTTGATATTGGTTGGTTATTTGGGTTAGATGTTTGATTTGATATTGGTTGCTAGGCATTTTTTGTATAAGTTTATTATAGTAGTTTGTTTACTATCTTGAAAGGAAAACTTGCCTAGCAATGCATGCATATTTTTATGAATCACATTTTGTTAGACTTTTGATTGATTGTGATAACTGCCATAGAAATTTTATGCAGATATAACACTAGAATAAGAAGGAATGAATGAAAATTAAAATAAATTATATAAAAAAAACACAACCACTAGAGAGCGTTTGTTGATCAAAGCACTATCTATTGAAATACACATACAAAGCCCTTATTTAGAGAAGCGCTGCCTATTGATATTTAGATAATCATTGAGCAGATAAAGAGCGCTTATTTAGAAAAGCGTTGTCTATTGAATGTCATTAGATAACGCTTTTTTGTAAGCGCTCTCTATTAATAGATACCGCTCCAATAGAGAGCGCTTAAAAAGCGTTATCTATGAACAAAAAAAGCACCGTCTATTGACAATTTTGGCGTAGTGTAAGCCCCCTTTGATAGTAGGAGGAATGTGTCTCCTCTTGAGAACACTTTTAAGATCATTCCAAAATTGCATAAAGGAAGTATTGTTGATTCTTCTCTCACTTTCTATGGATGTCCATTCATACACGACGTATCCTTGAAATTTAAGGGTGGCCAATGACACTTTTCTTTCCTCACTCATGATGACTCTATATGCTTCATGGAATGGTAGGGGATGGATCAACGGAAGAAAAGAAAGAGATGATTTAATGTTGGTTTTTGGAATGGTATATGGTGAAGTTTCTCTAGAAAGGTTAGGCCAATTCTAGAGGAAGGGGGTTAGAGGAAGCTCTAGGAGTAGCTCTAGATAGGTGGCTCTCAAAGAAGAAATTTATGGGGTGATATGAAAGAGTTTCATTAAGCATTCAAGAGTGAATTTACAAGGGGTGAGGGTCTAGTTTAAAGGAGAAAGAGCTCCATTTGGGCGAGTAAAAAGGGAGGGAGAATTCAAATTGAATTCTCCCATGTGCTTTTAATCAAGTTCTGCACTTCGTGGATTAAATGCCACGTGGCACTCACTTTACAAGCTTTGCAACATGTGCAAATTATGTTAAATGTGAGAGCTCCTTTGGCTAAAATGGACAACCTAAGGTGTAACTGGACCTTGGAAACCTAATTAAAACCTTAGGTAATCTCATATGATCCAAACCTAATTACAAGCCCAATTTATTCATTACAAGGCCCATTAGGCTTGTTTGCCTCAATGTCTTCCCAACCTTCTTGGATCTTCCTTACCATGCATCTAGTGATAGGACCTTTGGTTGGGATTCTAGTTGCGCATAAGTCATCACCCTTTTCCTTTTGAGAAGGATTTGACCCCAAATCTAGAGGGTCTAACTCTTCCTTTGAACCACCTACAACAAAAGGAATAAGGTTAGTTACATTCAAGGTGGTATGTACTTTGTAATCCTCAAGTAAGTCCAACTGATATGCATTATTATAGACTCTCCTAAGGACTTGAAAGAGACCATCTTCTCGGGGGATATGTTTAGACTTATGTTTGGGAAACCTTTCTTTGCATAAATGAAGTCAAACCTAGTGCCCAACTTTTTCAATTGGGTATGAACATGAGGATGGGGATGTACATATCCACTCGTCCTCGTTTCCATACCTTTCAAAATACCTATCCTTGTCATATCCTTGTTCCCATTTAAATTATTAAAATAATTACAGTCTATTAAGTAACCTTATATATAGAAAGATAAGGATACATTTTCCTCATTTCCTGTTACAATTTTGACCTAGATTCATTCGACCTACCATTCCCTACACCCTAACCAACTTAAATATTTGCCTTTGTGCTATGTGGTCTAGGATTGATCAGTTAAAATGGCCTAGCCCCTACTTCAACGAACAATTCCTCAACTTTACCTTTAGAGTTTGGATGCTTCTTTCCACATGATCATCCATATGACATTATGTCTCCCCCTAAACTGTCCTGGACAAGAAAGTAATAACATTCTTAGAAATGTTATCCCACTTCCAACTAGAACCTCCAACTGCTGCAACAACTACTCAATTTCTAATGCTTCATCTTCACTTTTTGGCACATGAACATGTAACCATAACTCAACAACATCTTTTTTTAACTCATCATCCATAAAAACATAACTCTTCCCTTGAACCTGAAAACTCCATCTTCCTTTAACTGGAAATTACTAATCTTGATTAATACCTAACTAGGATCCTTTGATTTCCTTTCCTTAACCATTTTAAGGAACTCATATAGTCAAACAATTACAACTAATGTGAGTCCTCCCTAGATTCACCCCTAAAATCATCCCTTTGAACTTCTCTACAGAAATTTTGAACTCCTTCATCACCAAACCTGCAACTTGAACACTCTTTTTTCTTAAAGCATCTATTACCTTATTTTCATTTATAAGGAAACACAATATCTTGGAGTCAAAGTATTTAAGGAAATCTATTCACCTCCCTTGCCTTATGCCTAACATCCTCAATTCAATCAAATACTTCAAGCTCTTTATGATCATTAAACACCTTAAATTGAGCTCGGTAAATAAAATGCTTCCATTGTTTTAAAGAAAACACTATTGCAACAAGCTCAAGCTCAAGAGTAGGATAAATTTTCTCATGAACTTTCAAATGCTGAGAAGCGTAAGCCACCACCTTTTTCTCCAACATTAACACACTCCCCAACCTAAGATGTGATGTGTCATTGTAAACCTCAAAAGGCTTCCCTGTATCAGGTATAATTAGCGCTTTAATGTTGATCAACCTCTTCTTCCACTTCCTAAAACTTTCTTCACACCTCTATATCCACATAAAGGAATAATCCTTTTGTGTAAATTGTGTCAAAGAAGATACCACATTGAGAAACTCTCCCACAACCTTCTATAGTAACCATCAAGACCCCTAAAACTTTTCTTTTCAGTGATAGCCTTAGGACTCTCCCATCAACACTACCTTCACTCATCATAAACCTCATGTCCTAAGAATTGCACCTCTTTTAGCCAAACTCACACTTTAATAACTTGACATACAATTGTTTCTCTAATAGCTTCTCTACCTACCTCTTCAACTACACCAACTCGATAGGAGCCATCCTATAAGGAGCTATTAACACTAATCATGCTTTAAAAATCAAGTCAATAATGAACTTCTTCTACGGGGTAGTCCTAGCACCTCCTCTAGAACACATATAGAAACTCTTTAAAAATTGGGATCCTTTTTTTTAGTATTTCACTAACCTCTGTTGATGAGATACCTCTAGCCAAGGAACCTACAACAAGAGTTATGGCTAGGAGGATACGAGAAGATTGAGCCTCTCTAAGCATGGAAGGCCCAACATGACATTCACATGGGCCAAGGAGGATGTGAAGACCTAGCCTAAGGCACTTTAATTGTAAAAACTAGATTAGGTTTTAATTTTGGGCTTTGTATTTTTGGCCCATTAGAATAGGGTTTTATTTGGGCCATGTATTTTGCCTTTGAGGAAATTGCACTTTAGAAACATTTTGGACCAAAAAGGGAGTTAGGCATAATTTGAGCAGAGTGGAGCGCATAAACTAGAGCACTCTAAAAGCTTCACAAGCTTGCTCACCAAGGATGAGAGTTAATGCCTCCAAGCATGACAAGTGTAACTTGCTTAGGTGGTAAGTCACACCTCCTACAAGCTTCTTTTTGGCTCCAATTTTCAACTTTCTAAACTCCTTTTTCCCTCCTCTTTTTAAAGACTCATAACTTTCCTTTTAGCCTACAAATAGAAGGGTTAATGAATGCATTTTTTCAGCTTAAAATTTAGTAGTGAATTATTGTCAACACGTGTGCACATTCTCTCTTACTTGAGCTCACTCTAGAGTAGTCTCCTTGCTAGTCTTCTCTAGCTTCCTTCCTTGAAAGTTGACCTCACCTCTCTTAAGATCTCATCACCTATACTAAACCAAACACTTCAAGCCTTCATCCTTCATGCTTTCGCGTCCATTCTTCCTCTATGGAGTCTTCATTCAAAGCGTCACCTTCATTGGAGTAAAGGAGAATCCATCATATGGTATCATTTGCCTTGGTTGCTCTCGGTTCAACAAGAGATAAGTGCTTCTTCTTCATTTCTTCACATTTTTGAGTTTTCATCACTTGTTTTACTTGTTCTTGTGAGTTTGTACCGATTGATTTGATTATTCATGTCTTCTTCTTTTGGTTTAACTCCATTTGCTTCATCTTGAACCTTATTTGAGTGCTTATGTGTTCTTTTTGAGTTCTACTGAATTTATTTTCAATTTTCTTGAGTATTTTATGTTGTTGTTCGGTTATTTCTTCTTGTATTTGATTCTATTTTAATTTTGCGATCCATATGTTGTGTCTAGAGTCATGTTTAGACCATCAATTTCATTACTTCTTTGTTTAGCTTTTATTTTGCTTTAAAGTTGTGTTGTTATCATTGGTATGATGATGTGTGCATAAATTTGCAGATTTAATGCTTAAAATTGAATCTCTCTTCTCTCTTAGAGCTTTAAAAATGCATCTGCATATCTAGATAACCTTGTTTATCTTAATTTCCAGTACGAATTTTCTTTGTGATTATTTAACATCACCATAATAGTTTGAGCTTTATTTGCTTTTTAATTTCTTCCATTGAGTTTTGTGTGCTAGTTAGATCTTAGCAACATCCTAGTCTTAAGTTTCTTTTGTGTCTCATTGAGTTTCATAATCTCCTTTTGATTCTTTAAGTTTCCTTCTCACTTGTGCTTCTTGTTTTCATTAAAAATGCATATGATCAAGCCTAGTGTAGTGGTGATTTTGATTTGGGTGGAAAGAGTGTTGTTGTAAAATTCATATAAAAAAGAAAAAAAAAAGCATAAAAAGAGTATAAGAAAGTGCCAAAAAGAATCACAAGAAAATATCAAAAGAAAGTGGGAAAAGAAGTACACTAGAATCAATACTATCACTTGAGTTTTGAAAGTTTTATTGTTTGAATTACTTCTTCTTGCATAAATTGGGCTATTATTTGTGCCAATGTTGGAGGCTTCATATGTCTTAGCTTAATGCTAAATGAGTTGCCTAGCGCACCATAGGCTCATAAGCTTGTAAAGACAAGAAGTACTCAAGTTTGATTCTAGTTTATTTATTTATTTATTTTAATCCATTCTATTATCATTCTTTAGGTAGTTCTTTTGAGTGCTTATCTAGTTTGTTTAGCTTATTTCTAGTTTGTAAATTCCTTGGTATTCATTTGAGTATGTCATAGATTCACTATTTTTGAGTTTAGCATTCTTAATTTTGTGCTTTTCTTACTTTAATTTCATGTCCTCTTTTTGGTTTGGTTACTATACTTGGTGAATACTTTATTTTTTAGGTGATCTAACTTCTCAAGGTAGCATCCTATAAAGTGGAAGTATCTAGCTGTAAAAGGAGTCTTCTTTTTGGTGAAATCCACAAGAGAAAATGCAAGACTGATGCACCCTCTGAGGACCAAAACTAAAAGCAAAAAAGGGAGCAAAGACTTGACGCAATTTATTTTTAGTAGATTTTAATTGTATTTACTTTGAGTTGTAAAATTGTAATGTTTTTCTTCTTGTTCTCGCAACCTAATTAGGTGTCTTGGGGGAAGCTTTGGTACTCAATCTCATCTCCTAATTAGAACCACTTTTATACAATAGTGAAATGCTTTTAGTTGGTGGAGTTTTGAAGGTTCCAAGTTTCTTTTAGTTATACCATTAGGCGGAATATAGTCTTCTATTTTCTTGCTTTATTTATTGCTTTATAGTTTAGTGCGAGTCTTAAAAGTCTTTGATCTAATTTCATCCAAGAAGTTTTGTACAAAAGCTTCAAGTTTCCTTGGCTAGTAAAGGCTTGGTATTTAAGCAATCCAAGTGATTCACCTCTCTTTCCTAGAAGATAACTAAAGTCTTTTGTTATCCACTTCTTCTTTGATATTCTTTTGAAAGACCAAAATCAAAAACAAAATGTCTCAACCTTCTTCTTTCCAAGGTATTGGTGTTTCAAGAGAAGAGGAAATAAATTGGAAACAACTTACTTTTTATATGAAAAGACTTTTACATTGGAAAGAAGATTAGATACTTGCTAGAGAAAGAGAAAAACAAGAAAGAGATAAGTATTATCAAATTCTAGAGAAGGAAAGGAGAGGAACAAGGCATATAGAGATGTTACATGAAAGAATGAGTGATAGGAGTCATCACATGCACTCCCGTACTCATACACTAGTCACACAGTATGAAGAAGAAGAAGATAATAGACTAGTGGATAACTTCTACCAACCTCCTCCATTAAGAAGAGAAAGAAGAGAGCATAGGGAACCAAGAATAATTAGATTAGACCTTTTTCACTTCTATGGAAACAAAGATGTTGAAGATTATTTAGATTGGTAAATGAAGGTTGAACAACTCTTTCCTTGCCATTAAATAAGTGAGGAGAGAAAAGTATCCTTAGCTTCCAAAGCAATGTTATGTATTGGTGGGCTACCCTATAAAAGGAAAGGAGAATCAATAATTCTCTCGAAGTCAAATATTGGAATGAACTTAAAAGTGCCCTTAGGAGGAGACATATTCCTTCCTATTATCATACGGAGCTAATGGACAAGCTCCAAAGACACCATCAAAATAAAATGAAAGTGGAAGAATGTATGCAAAATATGGAGTTGAACATGATGAGGGTTGGGATTAAGGAGTCTGAGGATACAAACATTGCAAGGTTTCTTAATGGCTTAAATCTTGAGATAAGAGATAGAGTAGAATTGTTGCCCTACCAATATCTTAATGACTTGTTCAACTTTGCATAAAGGTAAAGTAACAAATTTTAAGGACAAGTTTTTGAAATGACTACTCTAGCCCTTATGCCAAGAAAGATTTTAAGAGGGAGGGTAAACAAGTGAAAGATGGACCCTCCAAAAGTTTGAAAGAAAAAGAAAATGAAAAACCAAGGGAAGACACATCTACACACACACTCGCACCAGTGATATTAAATGCTTTAAATGTCTTGGTAGTGGTCACATTGCATCCCAATGCCCCACTAAAAAGACCATGATCTTGAAGGGTGTTTAGCAATATAGTAGCAAAAATGAGTAAGAAAGTGAGAGTGAGACTTGTAGTGAGGAGTCTAATGATGAGTCTAAGGAAATTACCTACCTTTGTGAAGGAGAGCTTCTCATGTTTAGAAGGATTCTTAACAACCAACCCAGTCCAAAAGAGCCAACATGAAGAAAGATCATCTTTCATAGAAGATGTAAAATTTTAGAAAATACTTGTTCTCTCATTGTTGATAGTGGTCTATGTTGCAACTACTATAATACCAAGTTGGTTGACAAGTTGACTTTGATTGTCATTCTCCATCCAAAACCTTACAAATTACATTTGCTTAATAAAAATGGGGATTTGGCAGTCAAACATCAAGTGAAGGTCAAGCTTTCTATATAGAAGTATGAAGATAGTGTGTTATGTGATGTAGTATCTATGGAAGTTTGCATGTTTTTTTTTGTGAAGACATTAACAATTTGATAAGAAAACCATGCACAATAGTCTTACCAATGAAATCACCTTCACCTATAAGGATAGGAAATTTGTTTCGCATCCTTTATCACCATCTCAAGTGGTAGAGGATCAAATTCAAATGAGAAAAGAATTGAAAGAATAGAGAAAAGAGGATAAAAAAGTCCTCAATCTCTCCTATAAATAGATAAAAGTGAAAATGAGGTGTGAGAGCTTGGTGTTCCTTCCCCCACGGTCATTCATAAGGAAAACATTTTGAATCATAAAATTTTGTAAAGAATTCTCTTAGTTGAACAACCTCCACACCTCCAACAGTGTAAAGGAACACTCACATGCATTTTCACATCTCTAGAACCAAAGAAACTATCTCCCAAGTTAGAAAATTTTTTGAAAGAATTTGAAGATGTTTTTCTCAAGGAAGGCCAAAAAGGACTTTCACCTCTGAGTGGAATAGAGCATCAATTTGATCTATTGTTTGGGGCAAGTATTCCCAATAGACCAACCTATAGGAATAATTCCCAATAAACTAAAGAGATAGAGTCTTAATTTAAAAAGTTATTGGAGAAGGGTTGGGTTCAGAAGAGTCTTAGTCCTTGTATTGTGTTTGTCCTCTTAGTACCTAAGAAAGATGGAAAGTGGAGAATGAGTTGTGATTGCAGAGTCATCAATAATATTACTATTAAGTATAGGCACCCAATTCCTAGACTTCATGATATGTTTGATGAGTTGCATGGGTCCACCATATTTTCTATGATTGATCTAAAGAGTGATTATCACCAAATTCGAATCAGAGAAGGTGATGTGTGGAAAATCGCTTTTAAGACCAAATTTGGATTGTATGAATGGTTGGTGACACCCTTTTGGCCATACTAGTGCACCTAGGACATTCATTGGGCTTATGGATCATACTCTAGAGGATTGTATAGGAAAGTTTTTCGTTGTTTATTTTGATGATATTTTAGTGTATAGTCATGATTTGCATGATCACATCAAGCACTTAGAGTTGTTATTTCAACTTTGAAAGATGTAGTTGTTATTTCGACATCAAGTGTTGACAAATGCACTTTTTGTATGGAAAATGTAGTGTTTTTAGGTTTTATTGTTAATAAAAATTGGGTTCATGTTGACCCTGAGAAAATCATGGCCATCCAAGAATGGCCTACCCCTAAAAATGTTGGAGAAGTTAGGAGCTTTCATAATTTGACAAGCTTTTATAGGATATTTGTTCCTAGCTTCTATAGTTTGGCCTCACCCCTCAATGAATTGGTCAAGAAAGATGTGATTTTCCAGCAACTCAATGAAAAACTTACCAATGTTCCCCTTCTAACGCTACCTGACTTTTCAAAAACTTTTGAGTTAGAATGTGATGCATCTGATGTTGGTTTAGGTGTTATGTTGTTGCAAGGAGGGCATCTCATTGCTTACTTTAGTGAAAAAATCAATGGTGCCCCCCTCGACTATCCCACCTATGATAAGGAATTAGATGCTTTAGTTAGGACCCTTCAAACTTGGGAACACTATCTAGTGTCCAAGGAGTTTGTCATTCATTATGATCATGAGTCACTTAAATACTTGAAGAGTCAACATAAGATCAACAAAACACATGCTAAGTGGATGTAATTCTTAGAACAATTTTTATGTATGTGATAAAATATAAGAATGGCAAAAGTAATGTAGTGGTTGATGCCTAGTCTTGAAGGCACACCTTATTTTCAAAATTTGGAGCCCAAATTCTTGGATTTGATCACATCCTAAATATGAACAAGATTCTGAGTTTTCCTCCGCTTATGTTGAGTGTTTAGAAAGAGCACAAGGGGGTTTCTATGTGAATAATGATTATTTGTTTAAAGAAGGAAGAATTTGTATACCCCAAGGTTCACATAGAAAACTCATCATTCAAGAAACACATGAAGGGGGATTAAGGTGTTATTTTGGGGTAGAGAAAACCTTAGATCTCTTTAAAGAAAAATTATTTTGGCCCAATATGAGGAAGGATGTCCAAAGACATTGTCATAAATGTATTTCATATTTATAATAAAAATCTATGACAATGCCTCATGATTGTACACCCCCTTGCATGTTAAGTCAACCCCTTGGGAGGATATAAGTATGGATTTTGTCTTAGGACTCCTAAGAACTCCAAGGGGTTTTGATTCCATTTTCACGGTGGTGGATCGTTTAAGAAAAATGGCATATTTTATGTCCTGCCACATAGTGGATGATACTAGCAACATCAATAGGCTTTTCTTTAGAGATATGGTCAAGCTTCATGGTATACCACACACCATAGTTTCTAATCGAGATACTAAGTTCCTTAACTACTTTTGGAAAACTCTTTGGTCAAGGTTGGGAACTAAACTTAATTTTTCTATTTCATGTCACCCACAAACTAATAGGAAAACTGAAGTTGTTAATAGGTCTTTTTCTACTATTCTGAGGAGAATTTTGAAAGGAAACCACAAATCTTGGGATGAATATCTTCCCCATATTAAGTTTGCCTATAATAGAGTAGTTCATAGGACTACTAGAACCTCTCCTTTTGAGGTTGTGTGTGGCTTTAACCCTCTCACTCCCGTGGATATGCTACCACTTTCTACATCTTTTGATTTTATTCATAAAGAAGAGGTGGCAAAATCTTATTTTATAAAGAAAATGCATGAGAGAGTTAGAAGACAAATTTAGCAATAAACATAAAGGTATGCCAAGTACAACAATAAGGAGAAGAGGGAAATATTTTTTGAAGAAGGGGATTGAGTGTGGCTACACCTAAGCAAAGATAGATTTCCTAAGCAAAAGAAGTCTAAACTTAGTCCCCGAGGAGATGGTCACTTCAAAGTGTTGAAAAGAATCAAGAATAATGCTTATAGGCTAGAGCTGCCTGAGGAGTATGAGGTAAATGTCACTTTTAATGTTGTTGATTTAATACCTTTTGCATGTGGTACAAATGATGAGGCAATAACTTCAGATTTGAGGTCAAATCCTTCTCAATAGGGAAGGGATGATGAAATACCTCTAGCCAGGGGACCTATAACATGAGCTATGGCTAGGAGGATACGAGAGGATTGGGCCTCTCTAAGCATGCAAGGCCTAAGATGAAGTTCACATGGGCCAAGGAGGATATGAAGACCTAATCTATGACTCTATTTGTAAATACTATATTAGGTTTTAATTTTGAGTTTTGTATTTTGGCCTAATAGAATAGGGTTTCTTTTAGGCCTTGTATTGGGCCTTAGAGGAAATTATGCTTTCGAAACATTTTGGACCAAAAAGGGAGTTGAGCATAATATGAGCCTAGAGTGGAGTGCATAAACTAAAGCACTGTAGAAGCTTCACAAGCTTGCTCACGAAGCATGAGAGGTAGTGCCTCCAAGCATGGCAAGTAGGGCTTGCTTAGGTGGTAAGTCACACCTCCCACATGCTCCTTTTTTGCTCCAATTTTCAATTTTCTAAACTCCTTTTTCCCTTCCTTTTGGAGACTCTTAGCCTTCCTTTTAACCTATAAATAGAAGGCTTAGCTCAGGAATTTTTTTCAACTTGAAATTTAGTAGTGAATTGCTGCCAAAATGTGTGCACATTCTTTCTTACTTGAGCTCACTCTCTCACCCCCTTTCTTGAGAGTTGACCTCACCTCTTTTAAAATCTCATCACCTACACTAAACCAAACACTTCAAGCCTTCATCCTTCATGCTTCCGTGTCGATTCTTCCTCCATGGAGTCTCCATTCCAAGTGTCACCTCCATTGGAGCAAAGGAGAAGCCATCATTTGTCGAACAACTCTTCAATTTGTTTCATGCCTGACAAGTAGTCATTGACTCAAACCCAATTGAATAGGGGAACACCACTTCTTTGGTACCAGGACCCACGAGAATGTGATTAGAAAACAAATAATCTACCCCAAAAATTATGTCCTCACTTGCAAAGGAAAACAAATTATATTGACTTTGGACTTACATCTATTTTCCACCACGAAACATTTCACACACACCGATGTTGTCCTTTCTTGACCTGAAGCTGAAGCAAAAACCACCAGCTCAAGCTCCAACTCCCTCATAGGCAACCTCGACTAATCCACTCGTCCATGTGACATAAAGGATTGTGTTGCTCCAAACTAAGCCAAAACACTTAACACAACTACCATTTATGTGACATACACTTTATATGAGACTACCTATGCTAACCGCTTTGGCACCGGTCATTACGAACACCCTTCAACTGCTTAAAGTATTCCATGTCTTTCCCTCATTGGTTGTTCTCTAGCAACACTAGCTGTCCTTTCCTCTTGCAGACAATTCTGAGTAATGTGTCTCTTCTTCTTGCATCTGAAACACTTGACCTCAACCCAAGGACAACCATTTCTCTTGTGTAAACCTCCACACCTGAAGCACCCTTTCTGCTTTTGACATTGTTGCTACTAAGAGGATTCATCCACCTTCTTTTGATCTTGGGCTTGACACAAGACTCCTATGATACCTTACCCTTACTAGAAGACAATTCTCTCTCTTGAGAAAACACCATCCTACAATAAACATTTCCTGAAGTTTGCATATTAAATTGGGGAGTTTAATGCGGATTTAATTGGGATGCAGACTTACAAAATTTAAAAGTCATATAATTACAAAATGAAATATTAGGGGTCATATAATTACAATATCAAATATTATGGGTGTTGGGAAATTTAGAGATATGAGATATATAGGAACTTATTATTTTATTTTGTTCATATACTCTCTCTTTATATATATATATATATATATATATATATATATATATTTATATATATAATAAAATGTACCAAAATATAAAATATTTACAATATCTTAATATTGATTTCCTAATTCTAAAATAATAATTAACTTTTAGAATTGAAAGATATTTTTAAAAGCAGAAATATTTCTTAAAAACTTGATGTCAATATGACCGAGTTGAAAGATTCCCCTTATTTATCATCAGATCGGTTAAATCAAGCTCAAGTGCGCTCTTCACCCTTCGTCGCATTTTACAAAAGTGGTCAATCGATAATCACACGTGAACCAATTGAAAATAGTCGTCAAATGATTTGACATGTTTTTTTTTTGAATAAAGTCACAAAATCATTTATCCGAGAATTTTCACTTTCCAAATGCGAATTTAGATGGGATGCAGACTTAAATGAGTGCAGACTTAAGCGAATGTTTATTGTACTTAACTAATCCTCAAAGCTCTCCATCATCATAGTCTTTTTCAGCAAGAGTTGAACATCCCCTATACACTTCGAGGCCATTGCCTCTTTAGCTCTAATCACAAGACTTCCACAAACGTTTTACACCTTCACACCTCAAACATTGATGGAGTATAAAACCTTATCATCTACACAAACCTCACTACTTACGCATGCATTAACATCTAGCCTTACAATATTCCCAAAACTCCACTTCTCTTGCAACTTTGTGTTATTTGGAAAAACACCTTTCCAAGAACCTTCTCTAGAAGGCTAACCCACTTTGAGACCTTGCTTTTAAACTTTAGCATCTTCCTTAGCTCAAGGAACCCATCGATAGCAACACACAACAACGTCTTATTTTTGAATAAAAGATTGCCTCACAAACCTTTTCCAAGTCCCATAAAGGTAAGAAACGAGTTGACCTTGAATCTACATTCCTCTACCATTAGTGAACCCTAGACACAAACCACAAAGTTGAATAACTTGTGTAGAACTCGTATTGAAACAAAAACTCTAACTACAACTCTTCTTTTAAAAACACAATGTTTCTATACATACACTTTGAACATCTATTGTCTATATAAAAGGCTTTCTACCAACTATCTACTGTCCAACACTATTTTCGCTAAACTTTCATAATTAAGAAAGGAAAAACATTTTTGATATAGTCATGGGTGTGCACACTCATCACCTCATCAAGATTCTTTCTTTTCTTAATATTTTTAGTTTTATAACCATATCTACAAGTGAAACTTTAAACACTTACACACAAAACATGACATACACACTACCCTTAGGTCATTCTAAGAACGAAATGCTCTGATACAAAAAACATAACATCTCAAATTAACATATTTACCCTCAGCACATACACATAACATCTTAAACTCAATTTAAAGACTTAATTAGTCATTTGGTTCCAATTTTGGTCGAAAAATTTCAAATAGGTTCCCTTTTTTGTTTTTGTTTCAATGAAGTCCCAATTTTTGAAAAATTTATTCAATTAGATAATTTTCGTTAGTATCGTGCAAACGATGTTAAAGACATGTCACATGTCAGTTTATAGTTTTTTTGTTTTTTATTTAATTTTCGTTTATTCTTTTTCAGTCTTTTTTAGTCTTTACGTGTCATTGTGAGTGTCACATATCAATGTAAGTGCTAAACGACATTGTTTATATTCAATTCAGTCGTATATATGCTTTTTTCTATTTAATTCATTTTTTTTAAATTAGAGTAATGTTATTCCCTCTCTAAATTATGACCAAATTTATTATTTATATTAATCTTATATTGATATTTATATTAAAATTGACTTTTTTATTAAATGTTTCTAGAATTATTTTTAGACTAACTATAACGATATTATTGGATTCCATTTAAATAAATTATTTTCAATCTTATAAAACAATATGGATGAATAATATAATAGTTCTAAATACTTATTTTTTTTAAATGAAGCTTAAAATATATTTTATAAATATAATAATATTTATTTCATAAATAAAAAAGTATTTTTTGACTTCAAATAAATAAAATATAGAATAAATATTTGTGACTTAAAAATATTAAAATTTAAAATGAATATAATTTAAAAAAATCATTTTTATTATATAATTAGAAAAAAATAAAAATATACAATAATTTAAATTAATAAAATCTATAAATTAGATTATTATTTTAATATGTAATTATTTTAATCATTTTAATTTAATATTTTAAAAAGTCAAATTTAATAAAAATATTTGTATAACATTTATTCAAATAATAAATTTGGTCCCAATTTGGAGAGGGACAACATTGTTTCAACTAAAAAAATGGGACAAAATTGAATAAAAAACATGTATAAGACTTATTGAATACAAGATCATGACAGTTGACACTATTATTGACAAGTGACATTACCAATGATATTAAATCAAGTGATATTGCTAAAGCATTTGGGATTCGCTAACTTGAGAGCACTTGGTGGTCCAAAAGTGGAGTTTGATGCCTAAGGGTGAGAAAAAAATTGTTTTACCCAATCTGGTTCAATTTTAAACTGAATCGGTCCACTATAAAACTACTTTATAAATTGAGTTTTCTACTTTATATCCATTTTTTATATATTTTTAGATCATATTTTTATTTTATTTTTATAGATTTTAAAATATGGGAAATCTAAATTTTAACGTTGGATCAGACTTTTATCCAAACTTATCTAAACCGTATCCTCTATTCCAAGATTTCAATTCTCTGAACCCTAAATTTCTTTTCTCTTCTTTTGTTGTGGTTGATTGATTCAAGGTATCTGAATCTCTTCTCTCTTCTGCATTCCAACAATGTTTCTCGTTTCTCTTTTGTTCATTTTATCTAGTTTTAAGTTTGATGCATTCATTTGTTTGATTTTGTTTTAGAGAACGAACGAAACTACTGCGTTTTGATTGACACTGCTGCGTTTTGATCGAGATCGACACCAACACTGACGACAACATTTCTAACCCCACATCTGTTTTCTTTTTCCTTCTCTCCTTTATTTTTTGAACGTGTATTTACTTCTGGTGAATCTGTAGTTTTCCAATGAAGTTGTTTGATAAATTGTTTATATGTTTCGTATGTTTTACTTTCTTGTACAAATTCTTCTACCACTTGTTTTCTCTTCCTTTCTTTCTGCACTTTCACGGCTCAAGTTTGGTAGGACGAACTTGATCTAAATAAAGCTCACTGAAAATAGGCAGAGCAATACTCTTTGCTTTATAATAAAAAAAAATGAACATTTTTTAAATTGTTAAGCTGTGAGTTTGCAAGTATAATGTACTTTCACCCCGTTGAAGAATAGTAATGAGGCTATGCTAATTATGGTGTTGTTAGGTAATCTCTATGAGAACAGTATAGACAAGTTTGTAGGGGATTTTGAAGAATGTTATAGGAAATGTTAGGTTATCCTTCTTTGGTCAAAAAGTTATAGCTCGGAATTCATAAACGGTATCCATCATAGTTTTGAGTTTTTTTTTTTTTTTTTTAATTCACTAAAAGATTACAAGTCCATAAATTGGGTAAAGGTTAAATATGGGAATTCCTGAATAAATTGAGGTATATAAGTTAATTTCAATTCATTTGATAAACTTAAATTATTTACCCTTATAATTATTTTATTTTATACAATTGTTTGTTGATATGTTCAATATTAGGATTAATCACATGAGAACTTTCACCATAAGCCTCAATTAAGAGATTATGAAATAATTGTTTTTTTTTTATTATCACTTTTTATAAAATATCTAGTATAATAACAAGAAAAAAAAGTATAAGTAGGAAGATCATAAACTGTTTCCACTAGCTTAATTAAACTATTACCTTAAGATTTGCTTGATATCGTCATTATGTAACTTCTATATTGTATATGTATTACAACACTTTATATTGTATATGTATTACAACACTTTAAATAGTCAGTAAATATGTATATAGATAGTATAACTCCTCGTTAAACACCTGAAATTTTCAAGGCAAGTGTTTTCATATAAACACCTGAGATGCCTAGTACATATGATCATTCTCAAAACTCATGAAAACAACAAAATGAGACATAAGGGATAGAAGAGGCTCATCTTGAAGCACAATTATCATAATTTCTGATAAATTTTGAAACATGTCCTTTATTTTCCTTTTCAGATAGCCATTTTATAAGCAAAGATTTTAATATACACTCCTAAATGTGTTACAATTACAACTTTAGACCCTTCTAATGATACGTTATGTTTCCTATTTTCTATTTCCTTCTCAATTATTCTCTCCCTATGTGTTACAATTACAACTTTTATATCAGTTGTTATAGTTAGTATTGCCATGTGTGTGAAGCTAATTGTCCATTGAGCAATGTTGTTACACACTAGATGAACTGAACAATGTAGAATGGTGGTGAGAATGGCACGTCTTATTCCTCTTGAAAAGAGAAGAAAAAATTCATATGAAACAATTTTCTTTTTTCCATGTAGAAGAGGCTCGGTTGGGTTTGGTAGAACACCAAGTTGGCACACTTGGCGAGCACATCAGAGTTATTTATCACAACAAAAGGTGGAGGCACTTATTTGTACACAGGATTGGTTGAAAGACACACATTCACCATCATTGTTAGACTATGATTTTGAAGATCTTCAATCTGTTGACCAAGGTATGTTGATGTTTAAATTATGTAATAATATTATAATTAAATATGTAATAACTAATGATAAAATTTTTTTTCATTTCTTAAAGAGTTGGTTTCTCAACAAGATGATGACCACAATATAATTTCTTTAAGTTAAAGATCACACCCCATGCCTCTTGCAATTAGTAAGTAATGAATGAACTTCCCTTTTCATGTGAATAACTTCTCTTTCTTTATATTCTATTGTTTAGTGATTTTCTTAAAACCTTAAGTTGTATTCTGACATGACACTTTGATGGGAACAACATTTATAAGTCACAAAAAATGTGTTAGTTTTATTAGAATTGGTGGGTAGAGATAAAATGATTGAGTGATGCATGAACTTTTGTTGTTATTGCCTTGACATTCAGGAAAATACAAAAGAGGCTGAATTGATTATAGTAGCAGAAAGACCTAGTGAGGGAGGGTTGCAAATTTATGAATTTGAATACAAGGTGGATAATACTCGTTGAGGGATAACGAGGATATTTTCTACAACATTTGTGGTCTCAAAGAAGCTCTATTTTCTGAATATTTCTCACTCTGATATACCAAAGAATCCTCTTGACATAAAGAATAATTTTAGAGCAATTTTCTGTTTCTGATTTTTTTTCTTTCTTGAGTTTTGATTTGATTCCCAAATTATTGTTAATGAATTATGTTCAAGTCCTTACATACTACTTTGACATGATATTTAGTTCAAGGGAAAAAATAGAAGAATGTTTATGTATTACAGTATATTTAGATGAATTGTCATTTTTTTATGTTAAGAATTTAAATTATATATTAACTTAATCCTTAATACTATTAAATTTATAATATTATTATATTTTATTATTTTATATATTATTTTATTTTTTTTTTAAAAATATTTATGTATTGGATGAAATAATTATTTCATTTTAAAAATATAAATATAAATTTAAAATTAAATTTATAAAAAGTTAAGTTTCATTAAAAATTGATTTAGAATGGATCCAGATTTTCAGTTGATCCAAATATTTGGATCTGAATATCTAATTTGATCCTAATATTTGGATTTGGATTTTAAAATATAAAATTGTTATTTTACAAAAAAATGGATCTTGATTCAAAATCTGATCCACATATATGGATTCATAGTAAATCTGGATCGGATATCTAAAGATCCGGTCTATGCCCACCCTTTGTGATGCCCTTAACCTCTAGAGATATCTAACTTGTGTTTTTCAATTGCTTCTTGACAATCATGTGTTACGGTCCAATCCCATATTAGTAAACCACTCTGATTCAATTGAATTAGGTCACCCAATCTACCCATCAAGGACAATTTAGCTCCTCTTTAGTGAAAATTTCATTGTTTAATTTAGAAATAGATCTTAAGTAGATCAGATTGGATAATTCTAACACAATCAAACCAACTGCACAAGCATAAACCACAATCAAAAAAATCAATCCATCCAAATTGACATCAAGCACATTAATAATGTAAGACCATAACAAGACAACTCAATTTCATCATTTTAGAACAAAACAGTCATTATAAATAAATCAACTTCTTTTACCTTGTTAAACGCTCCTAAACTCCAAAAGGTGCTCTCTTCATGCTCACCTCTCATAAACTTCACAAAGTCTATCTCACATAAGTTGCTCTACCTGAACATAGAAAACTTTGATCAATGATCAAAACATACTCTAACAATGCTAGTCGAATAAAGATTCATCTTGAACCCTTAAACACCACATGCAAGCCTAGAACACTCCACATGTAACAGATTTCTAAAAAGACGAAAAAGAAAGGCAAAAGATGAATTTATTGTGTTCAAAATTATGATCAAATAGGATTGTAGTCGGTAGTCCTATGGCATATTTCGATTCAAACAAATGAAGGATGAAGTCAGAAATCTAGAGAGAATGTATAAGAGATGTTTAGAGAGAAATTTAAATAGAATGTGATTTTTATAAAATGAATTCTGTTAATAGAAAACTTATTTATAGTTTAACTTTTTATTATTTTAGTGTCATCTTTTAAAATGATTACTCTTAGAACATTTTTTAAGTTCTCACACACACACACACATTTTTCTTCATTAAGCTTGTGTTTGTTTTGGGGCATGTACTGTATATGAAGAAGGAAGAGCGCGGGTTGTGGTTGTTTGTTTATGGGTATGTGCATTGATTTGCAACGATAGAAATGCAGGAGAATGATATCCTTTTGTTTTGAAGAGATTTGCGATGAATGTCAGATTTTAAATATGCTTTTACGTTTTCACCCTTCATTTATTTTTTTCTATATGAAAGTTCAAATTGTGTTGAAACATGTTGGTGGAAAGATATCTGAAAAAAATTTGGTTTCATGCTTGTATGCATAATATATTCAAATCATTATAATCCATATTGGAGGCACAATGAAGACACATAATCCCAATGAGTTAAAATCGGCTATGGACAAAAAAAATCAATTTTGTTGTATTATATATGAAGAATTTTTTTAAATTATAAATAACAACCTTAATTTCATTTTACTATAATTTTTATTATTTATATTTAAAGTTATATCACTTTTATTTTCAAGAGTAAAATGGTAATCATTTAATTTTATTTATTAAAACATTTTTTTAATTTATCATATTCATCACATCATACAAAAAAGTTTCATCTTAAATTCATTCAAATCATATTATTTTTTCTTTAATCTAAACAACACTACAATCTCCTTAGATCTCTTTAAATTTATTTACTCACTCTCCTTCAAATCTTCTCCGCAATCCATTCAAGTATACCATAAGAGTTGAAATATATTACTTATGATTATTCAATTATCGTTGTTGTCTGATTTTTCTAGACGAACATACGGTAGTAAATACAAATCATATTATTAGACATTTATGTAATGTTTAGTTTCTAATTTATTACGAAACTATTTTAAGTGACTGTAATTCCAAACTCCAAATTTATACTTAGTAAAAGGATCTGAACTATAAATGTGAATCAATTTGGCACTTCATCCAATTATAATTAAACTTCATTATTTTATATTTCATTTGAAATTAAAATTAATTATTTACATTTCTTTGGAATATAACTATCAAAGGTATTCCCGTGTTTGATATTTGTAAGCAAATGTAATGGAAATGATATTGTTAAACATATAAATTATTATTTCTTTTTAAATTTATTACTTAAGTTATTTTAAGTTTCTCTAAATAATTTGTTTTGATGCAGGAAATCAAATTCACAATTAGCTATTTTGTGCAGATGTTATGAAATTATTAATTTTTTTTTGTTTGAAACAAATTTAGGATGAGGTGCATTTTATTTAGAGAATATCTCAATAAAATTAATAATTCCTACTCGAAAGGTGGAAAATTTTGTTGTTTTTAATTTTTTGTTTAAATATACATTTAGTCCTTATTTTTGTTATTTTTATTTATTTGGTCCTTATTTTTGTTTTGTATTCAATTAAGTCCTTATTTTCGTCAAATTATGGTCATTTGATTTTTTTCACTAACGGTGTTTAAATAGTTAACGTTTTTGAATAGTACATTCCACGTGTTAGTCCTTGGTTTTTTTTAATTTTTTTTAATTTTTTTAATTTTAAAATAATTGTCCACGTGTTAAGTCACAATTTTGTCACGTGTCAATGCTAGTACTACGTGTCAGTTTGTGGCACATGTCAATAAAAATATAGTTATTAAATTATTTTTTAATATTTATATTCTAAAATACTTTTAAAATTGATATATAAACATATTTTAAATATTCAAAATATTTTAGAAAAGTAAACTAATATTTGTAAAATTAACATTTAGATATAAAATATTTTAGATTTTAATATCTAAAATACAATAAAATATTAAATATTTCAAATTTAAATGTGAATTTTACAAATGTTAATATATATTTTTAAAATTTTAATAATTATATTTTAATAATATTTAAATAATTATATTCTATTCAACACTTGAATCTAAGAATTATATTCAATTTATAATTAAATATTATAATTTATAATTGAATTTTAAAAAAAACTAATAATAATGTCAATTTTAAAAATTAAATGGTTCTATTTTAACAAAATTTGGGACTAAATTAAAGAAAAATAATGAATATAAGGACTGAATTAAACAAAAATAATGAATATCGGGACTAAATTGAACAAAAAGAAAAATACAACCACAAACTGACACGTGGTGTAAGACCCATTTATTTTCTGTCTTTTTGTAAGGGCTGCCCCAATCTTGTTGGGCCTCAGGACTGGCCCAAAGGAGAAAGATCAGACCTAATATGCCCTAAACCTAAACTTTGTGCTCACTTTCGAAAAACAGAACCCTCCCACCCTTTGAGCGGCTGTCGTTTTCCTCTGCTAGGGTTTTGAATCCCGGTCGTTCCCAAGTGCAAACAAGCTCTCTTCCGTCCATGTAAGTTGATCTCAGCCATGCTATTCTTCCTTCAACGTACTCTTTGTAAGTTCAGCTAGGGTTCGTACTGATAAACCCGTTTAACTTTGTCCGCTTCACTTTTACAGTGTTGTGATCTCTTTCTAGAGCTGTGGTGTTCAGTTGTTCGGTGTCGTGATCTTATTCTAGCCCATTCAAGGTAAGGGAAGCTAGGGATCTTTGTTAAAGTATGTTTCTTGCACATTTTGCCACTGTTTTTATGCTTTGTACGAGTGTGGTGCCATTGTGAAATATTAAATGGATGTATGCTGCTGTTTGGAGTGTGTTTGGATAGCTGTGCAGGGCGAACAGTGGCGAGACCCGACGTTCTCGCCCAAGCGACCAGGCCTCGCCCAGGCGAGACTTGCAGAAACAGGCCCAAACTTGCGCTCGAGCTCTCGCTCAGGCGGAGAGCTTTCGTTTGAGCGAGACACCATCTCGCTCAGGCGAGAGAGGCTCGCCTAAGCGAGGACGCGTGGGAGTTTGAGGTATGTTGTTGTAGGTGTAGCTCGGGAGAGGAAGCTCTTTTTTGGCGAGGGATATGCTCGCCCAGGCGAGTAGCGGCTCGCTTAAGCGAGAATCCGCAAGTCTCGCAGGGTTTCCCTGATGACAATCTCGCCTAAGCAAGACCTTGTGGCTTGAGCGAGATTGGCACATAACTTCTCTATATAATTGTACCTTTCATGTTTTTGGGCCCTTAATTGTATTTTTGGCTTGGTATGCTTTACCTTGAGTATGAACTGTAAGAATTGAGTGACCTTGTATGAATAAGATGGAATTATGATTCATGATTTTTAACATGAGGGTGAACATGATGTTTGTATGGGGTGATTCATGGAATTAAAATGATGGGTTTGGTATGGATTTGACATGAGACATGCATGAAGGTGGATTAAAGAATGTGGCATGGTGCTGGTAGGAAATACACTTCTACATTTGTGATTTGTGAAGGATGAGTGAAAGGGATTCAATATGAAATACAAGTGAGGATGGATTGTAAAGGTTGACATGACATGATATATATATATATATATATATATATATATATATATATATATATATATATATATATATATATATATATATATATATATATATATATGTGTATATATTA
>Ga0214544_1000838_pt1 | contig 60349 bp, 21 predicted proteins | sample CNSS3metaG_FD_160074 | JGI IMG/M metagenome (GOLD analysis project Ga0214544, IMG submission 160074) | Root nodule microbial communities from cowpea collected in UCLA plant growth center, Los Angeles, California, USA - CNSS3 | ecosystem: Host-associated > Plants > Roots > Nodule | place: USA... | reverse complement strand
ATAATTAACTGGGTAAGTACTATTTGAAATTCAATCAAATTAAAATGATTAAATAGTAAGATCATCATTAGTTAATTTATTTTATTATTGTATTAATTAAATATATGTTTTTAAAATATTATACTATTTAAATATCAGTAAATAGATTATATTATTGTAAAAAATATAATTTAAAATTAAAATTTTAATTATAATCTAGAAATTTATTTATCTAACCCTTTCAAAAATTGAATTAAATATAGTTAAAAAAATCAATTAAATTCAACTGTCAGATTTTTTTTTATTTGATTGGAGAATAAATTTATCTAATCCTACCATAATTCAATAAAACTCAAGTCAACCTACATAAATCTATATTCATGTTTTGGTGAAAGATGTTCCCATATAGTTAGACTTTTGCTTTGTAGATATGATTTTAAATAAACTATTATATATGCTAAAGTTGTTAATTTTATGTTTAAAAATTATATGTTGGTAGAAAATTTATACCATGATGGTATGGAACATTACACTCCTACTATTTCAACCATATGTATTTGGGAGTAATTAATTAAAAATAAATATTGAGATATTGACAAGGTTTCAAATATTGATAAAAGAGACATATACTGTACTTTATTATTTGTACTGCATAACATTAATGCTTGCCTCATATAAGGATTCTTATAACAAATAACAAATTTAAAATATAAGTTATAATAATATAAATAAAATATTTTAATTTTATAAAGAAAATGTAAACCATGATATTTTAACTACTAATAGTTTTTTGAAAAAAATGATAATTTAAAATAAAATAAAATAGATTAAAAATAATATGAAAAAGAAATCCTAGAATTTCATGGATAAAAACTCTTAAAACTCTTCTTTCTATTGTCCAACACCTAATAAGGTATCCTATACGTTATAAAATATGTATTTAATATGTCGATATATTTATTTTAAAATTATGAAATATAATATGTAATATTAAAATTATTAACATAAATAAATTATAAATTATTATTTTTATAAAAATATTACTATTTTATACATTAAACAATTTAGTAGTATCATAATAATATCTTACCCAAATACAATATCTTACAAAACTACATATCGAAAAGACGCAAATTAAAATATCGATAGATTAAAATATCTCGATAGATTACCGTCTAACAGTGACATCATTATCTAAAACAATGGTATTACGTATTTTATTATTAAAATGAAACTGCTACTTATTTATGAACATAAAGTTTGCAATGTTTTGGTCTGTTGAAAGTAAAACATAAAACACGCACAGACAAATTCACAATTGACTTTGTCAAGCACTCAAAGTCTTCCTCTTCACAATCTCTTTCTCATACGGTTGTTCGTATTTAAGTGTTCACTTTCACACTTCATTTTCTTTATTTTCTGAGCTCAACTTCTCTCTGTTGGAAACTGCTTTCTGCTTCTCCCCATGATCACCAAGCTCCCAAAATTGCATTTTTCAACTTGAATTCTTGGTGGGGTTTTCACTGGGAATTCAATTCCCCTTGAATCAGCTCTTGCACTTTCTGGGTTTGTTTTCTCTCTTTCTTTTTTTTTTTTTTTCATTATTGTTCATGGCATTTTCTGCAAAGTGGGCTTACTGATTATTATTACATTATACTGGAATTCTTCAACTGATTCCTGATCCCAGTTGCAATTTGTCACAATAGGTTATGGTGCTTCATATTGTTTTTAAGTTGGTGTATATGTGTTAAATTTAAAGTTTATACACAAGCACTTATGTGTGCATAGGTAGGGACATTGTCGAAAAGGTATAACTGTGTTTGGAAACTGTTAAATTCTCTTAAAACTTGGATGGTAGATCAATTTCAATGATTGTATTGCCAGTTTAGGTCAATTTAGTAATTGGTTACTTCCTTTAAGATAAGGGGATTTGTCACTTGTCTGTTGATATAAGTTATTCAGAAAATTTCAAAATGTATAGACAAATATATCATTTTATAATTAACCCTCAGCCTTATAGAACAAGAATCTTCCTTGTGATTATGCTTAAGTTTGTTACTTTAGGAACAGTATAGTCTTTGGTCTTTCATTTTCTGTTTTCTTTTTACATTAATTTATGCTTTGCCCTTTCAAGTTTGGAGCTAAATAGGATTGTTTTGCTTTAAAATTGCTGATGTGTTGCAGAAATGTATATATTGATGTTTTGTTAGTTTAATAAAAAAAGGACAATCACCAGGGAAACATGGCTCGTTTTGAAAAAGATGAGGTTCCTATGCTGTCTGAAACACGTGGTCAACTATCTGATGAATTCGTGGATTCTAATTTCCGGAGGCTAGTATCTAGAACACGAAGTGCTTCAATGTCCATTCCTATGGCATCATTGGAATCATATGAGAAAGAAACTAGTCTTGTGGGACATACCGGTCCCCTTCGTAGTTTGAGGAAGACCCCCTTTGTGCAGATGAGTGGTCCACTGTATGCTACCAATGGAACTTCAAATTTTTCAGGACAGAATATAGCTGCGACAGGAAACAAAGTAGTGGAGAGTAAGACAGAAAATTTCTCTACTTTCAATGGCACAAATGAAAATCGTTGGGATAATGACTATGACAGAAAGAATGAACACTTAATGAGGTCTGGGCAACTGGGAATGTGTAATGATCCTTATTGTACTACTTGCCCCACTTATTTCAAGGCTGCTCAGCCAAGAACTCGAAAAACATCAGCTATATTTGATCCCAAGGTACTTTTCTTCCTAAAATATACTTCTATTTCTCCTTAAATTTAAGAAAACATTGTCTTCTATGTTTTGAAGTTGACTTTAACAATATGCTGCATAACCATGTATTACACTGATGTGATTTTGTACTGCATATTCATTTTTCTTTTCTGACCAAATTCAGGTGTTCAGGATAGATGATTTAATTAACCTAATGATTTATAGACATTTGATTGAGTTATACTGTAACTTTTTTGCTTCTTAAGTAGCATTTGTCATACTTATGCACAACTTCACTATGTGTCCTTGTATAATCACTTAGTAAAATTAAATGCTTATGATTTTGCTCTTCAAATTAAAAGAAAATGTATTCAAGATGAACTATGTATATTGTTCTTTTTGTTGATGTCATTGTCCATTTTGGGGGCAATAGAAGTATTTTCAGCAGACAATGTTTCATTACTTATGCAACACTTAAATTCTGAAGACTACTATCAAGACTTTTCTGTATCCTTACACTTCATATTCTTGTGACCTTTCCATTTGTTTTAATAGACACTTGTATGATGTCATTCTCATAACCAAACTCACTTTCATTTGCAATTTGAATGTTTGCAGTTCCCCCATGTTTTTTATGGGGATGCCAAGGGTTTTGGTAGAAAATTTCTTTCCTTCTGCTATTCTTATGTTCCTGGAGTTATGAATCCTCATGCAAAAGTTGTACAACAATGGAACAAGATCTTGGCCATTTTTTGCTTGGTGGCAATTTTTGTTGATCCATTATTTTTCTTCTTAATATATGTGAAGGAGGTCTGGATTCTTTTCCTTTTATTTAATTAAATCTTCCTAGGTGCAGATATTTGTCTTGCCCTGCTACTATTTCTGCAATTTTATATTTTTCCACTTATTATGTGCAGGATGATAAATGTATTGCAATCAATTGGACAATGACAACAACGCTTGTTTTTTTTAGAAGCATTAATGATTTGATATATTTCTTTAACATTCTTCTCCAGGTAATTTCTCAGTAACTACTTTTTAGAATTCCCCTCATACCCTTATGTTCAAATACAATAATGATGCCAATTCGTTGGATTGAATTATTTGATAAGATCCTTCCTTGTCAACAAGTGTTTATTATTCATTTTTTCTGTTTTTGAGAAGGTAAATATACTGTCAAATGTATTCCAGAACAATTTTCTAGCAACAGAATAACAGGGTTTAGGTTCTTTGTTGCTTTGAATCATACATAAATATTCACTAGAGGAATAATAAGATCATTGGAGATCCCTCGTGTGTGCTAAGCATTTCCTGTTAAAGATAGAAATTATCTTTTGTTTTTGTATACATCACTTTTAACTTAAAGATACAGCGTTGTTTACAGAGTGCTTCATGTTGTAGTTTGTACTCTCTTTTTTGTTTTTGGATAAATGCATGCAGACAATCTTAATAGATAGAGAGTGCAAGAACATGTATCTGGTGGAAGTAGAGTATATTTAGTAGACTTCATGAGAAAACACAGATATAAATGAGCATGTGATGATTCATGGATAAAGATTCTCTTGAAGTAACTGCTAACCAATGCATGAGATTGTTTATGATACTTACTCTAAATTTCCTAAACTTTCAGGTTAAAATGAACAACTACGAGCACATTTATATTTAAACCAGAAAAAAAATAAACTAGAATTCCATCTTTTATACATTCAGAAAATGAAGGTCATACACTTACTCTTATCTGGTGGAGGACCAAGTACCAAAGATATATATTGTAATTGTACTAATTAATTGTACTGCTGCAATTCCGGACATACTTTAGGGTATTTGGCATTAAACTTCAATATTTCCCTGTCAAAATTTCACCCATTCACCCTATTGCCACATTTGTTGCAGAAAATCTTTTAGTTGCAGGAGTTTTTTCCACTTAGATACGAACCCCTAAAAGTTCTTTTTTTTATATATTTTTTAATGTTTGGCAATTAGCAATATGGTGTCAAATCTGGAAGACAATGACTTAGATGATATAGAATGCTGGACCTTGACCTTATTGATAATATATCGCTGCATCTTGTGTATGTCTTACCGTTTTTTATAATTAGTTCAGGTCAAAATGAAAAGAAAAGTACATGCATCCTAAATCTTAAATATGACTTTTGAGTTTTATAGTCTTGTTTGCTTTTTACAGTTTAGGCTTGCTTATGTTTCTCCTGAGTCAATGGTAGTAGGTGCTGGAGATTTAGTGGACCAACCCAAGAAAATTGCTCTTAATTATCTGAGGAGTTATCTTTTTATCGACCTATTTGTTGTATTTCCTCTTCCTCAGGTAAACTTCTTACCTTCACCCTTTTTGATTTGTGGTAACTTTTTTTTTATATTGTTTCCTTGCCTGAGTTTGCTCATTGTAACTTGCTATTTTGGGTATTTAGTTTTATGTGCCACAAAGCGAAAAGTTTACTATGAAGTATAAGATGTTCCATCCATACAATTGATTATGAATGCTTGATGTTTCTCTTCATTTCAGTAGTTCTGTATCTTTTTATTAATTAGAAAACATGAAGTTCTTTGATGTTGCCATTCACTGAGATGATGAGTTTGGATTTCATAAGATATTTTTATATTGAAATATTATTCAAATCTCCCCACCCAAAAGAGAACACAATACTGGGATTTGGATTTTGTATGAAGTTGAGTTTTTTCTTGGTTCTTTCAAAATATCAGTTGTTTACTTGTGTTTTTATTATTCAGATTAAATATGGAGTGCTTGAAACTAGCTATTAAGTTTTCTATGATAGAATCTTTTGTAATTAATTACTGTTGCCAGGTAATAAGAACATGAGAGCATTGTAGATCTATCTTTTACAGTTTCTCATAAAGGCTATTATGACTCGCTAATATCCAATTACCTTGAAACATGTATATTCCATAGGCCCACTTATTATTTTGTTGAAATTAAAATTAAGAAACGAGAGCATTGAGGATCTAACATTTATAATTAGTTGTAAAGGCTGTGATAACTTGTTTAACAATCAACTATCTTAAAAGCTTAAGCTGCTAGTTGTAGGGTAGAAATGATATTTATAGCAGAACAATGTTTTAAGTGCTCTGAAATTTTTTTGTTGTCATGTCTTCTTTATCTTTATAAACTGCTTTGTTCTATGCTGTCTTGTTCAAATTCAAATGAACCAAACCTTTTGTTGTGTTCTGATGAATAAATAGTCTGTGGAGAATTGACATAAAAATGTACTTGACAATTCGTGAAAAGGATTAATGGTTTATTGTGTACTTTTCAAATTCTTTGTTTTGACATGTAGTGAAATATTTGCAGGTAATGATATTATCTGTCCTACCAAATTACCTGGGATCATCTGGAGCAAATTATGCTAAAAATCTTCTGCGTGCAGCAATCCTTGTGCAGTATTTTCCCAGATTATTCAGGTTTCTGCCTCTGCTAATTGGCCAGTCTCCAACAGGATTCATTTTTGAGTCAGCCTGGGCAAATTTCATTATAAATCTTCTCATTTTTATGCTATCTGGCCATGTTGTTGGTTCTTTCTGGTACCTCTTTGGTCTACAGGTGAGTAAAATTGTTATTTAAAGCTTCATTTTTCAGAAAGTACAAAATCTCATCTTCCTATCTAACTTTCATAATTTACTCTGAATTCATGTTGCATGGAAAAGGAGGATTGGTTGTAAATAATATGGTAATATGTTACAGGGAGTATGAGCAAAAATAGAGTATGAAAGTAGTATGTTCTAAGAAATTTACTCCTTCTAAACTTTTGTAATGTTGATAATGGCATTCAACTATCAGAATTGTTGTCTCCCTACATGCTAAATGAACTGTTTAGAATCAGGAATTTGATTCCGTAAACGAAGGGTCATATTGAATTATAACTTTCTCTTTTATCCTCCTCTTCCTTCTTCCAGAGGGTTAATCAATGCTTGCGAAATGCCTGCCGTGATTCTAATATTCGTGGATGCTCAACATTTATTGATTGTGGTCGTTTATCTGGCCGTAAGTCAGATATATGGAGCGAAAATGTGAATGCCACTGCATGTTTGAATGGCACTTCCGGTGCTTTTCAATATGGAGTCTATGTAAATGCTGTAGCACTTACTACAGAAACTAAGGTGATCAACAAATATGTATTTGCACTGTTTTGGGGCTTCCAGGTGTGTATTTCATTCTTCTCTTTTATTTTTTTACTTTTATGGTAATTGTTTACAGCTATGAAAATTCAAATAAATTTAATAAAATACATACATACATATAGGGGGCACATATCAAGTGAGAGCTTGAAATGAATTAATATTGACTATTCAATCTTACATGATGGTTAAGAGTATTTCCTCTAATCACTGACGGTCTCACCTGATATATGTCAATGTTTGTCTATCTATGAAGATACTACTTGTCAGATTATTAGAAATCCAAGAGTGAATTTAAGTTATACATTAGGTAAAAATAAGAAAGTTGAGCATCATATAAGAAAGAAGACCTAGAATGGTGTCAATCTTTTACGTGGGTTGAGTTCAGGTCACAATTATGTAATCTCTCCCTAATGAATCCTCTTTTATGTGAATCCAACATAGATCAATGTATGTGTATGTCAGGATCAATTCCTCTAAGATTACCCATGTAAGATCAATTGATCTATGTCTGTTGAGATCTAAGAAGCACAAAGTCTTGTATATAGTGGTTTTTAATATGATATTCCTCAACAGTTATACATTTGTCATATTTCTTACAGCAAATTAGTACTCTGGCTGGTAATCAAACCCCAAGCTATTTTATATGGGAAGTCCTTTTTACGATGGCCATCATAGGTTTGGGACTCTTACTTTTTGCACTTCTCATTGGTAACATACAGAACTTTCTTCAGGCTCTTGGACGCAGGTAGAAATTTTTGCCATTTTATTTGCCATACCCCGTGTTGATGACAGTTTTTCTCTTAATGCATGTTTTTAAATGGATTATATTAACTTTTTCCCTCAAAAGACTTCTCTAAAAGCCAGAAAAAAATATTTGTTTCTTCAAAGTAAGCTGGATAAAACACACTAAAATAATCTATTTCCATAAAATAAACCTCTCTTTACCATTTCTTTCATTTGAAAATTTAAAAGTAATGGGATGGAGGGATGTGTCAGTGTAATTATGACATGTTACCCATGGTAAACAGACGCGTTAATATTTGTATGTTAATCATTAATTTGGGATTTGATTGTGTTTATGATTAATTCTCTTTGTACAGTACATGTGTGACACACGGAATCACAACATCTAGATATCCTTAATTTCTGTAAGGATCATAATGTGCTTGATATATTTTCTTTCATCATGATTACAGGAGGCTAGAAATGCAACTTAGAGGTCGTGATGTTGAACAATGGATGAGCCACCGTCGCTTGCCAGAAGATCTAAGAAGGTAAGAAATGTTCTTATTCTTTTCACAATTCAAAAATTCACATTTTCAGAAAGATATCTGTCTACTGGTTGATTCAATACTTTGTCTTCCATACAGGAGAGTACGACAAGCAGAACGATATAACTGGGCAGCAACAAGGGGTGTAAATGAAGAGATGCTTCTGGAGAATTTGCCAGAAGATCTCCAGACAGACATAAGACGTCATCTCTTCGAGTTTGTTAAGAAAGTATGCCCCCAGAAAATTTGTTGCTTAAATGAAAATATGATTAATTGTTATGTTGAAACTTTAAAAGGGGTGTTTCTTTCTAAATTCTGTTCTTTTGTAGGTGTCTGTCTACTGTAACCAACTAGATTTTAACTAGAAGTTGAATATGAAAAACTTAAACCTCTTTGAAAAAGCTTTATTCTTATTCATCATGAAACCAGAACTGTGACTCATCAAAAGCCAAAGCATTCAACACACTTGTAAGTTCTGTTATGAGAATTTAATTTTCTGAGGATCTGAACACTTCAGGTTCGCATTTTTGCGCTGATGGATGAGCCTATCCTAGATGCAATATGCGAGAGACTAAAGCAAAAGACATACATCAAAGGAAGTAAAATTTTGACTCAGGGTGGTCTTGTAGAGAAAATGGTCTTTGTTGTTCGAGGGAAATTGGAGAGCTTTGGAGATGATGGAACTAGTGCTCCCTTATCTGAAGGGGATGCTTGTGGTGAAGAACTTCTGACATGGTATCTTGAGCATTCTTCTGTAACCACAGGTACAACCATACTTGGTACAATGATAACATGCATGTTAAAGTAGACATCAGCAGAAGTTGCAATTTTCAACAACTTGGCCTCACTACAAAATGAGAAACATGTTTAACCAATGTTTTTCTTGTCTTTTGCAGATGGGAAAAAAGTAAGAGTTCAAGGACAGAGGTTGCTGAGTAACAGGACGGTAAAATGCTTAACAAATGTGGAGGCATTTTCACTTCGTGCCGGAGACCTTGAGGAACTCACAATTCTTTTCACAAGATTCTTGCGGAACCCTCATGTTCTAGGAGCTCTGAGGTATTTTCATTTCACTCCATTTCCATGTTGTATTCTGGTTTATCTTTCAACTTAACCTTGAACCTTCTGACATACAAAAATGAACATCATTCCAAATAAGACTATATAATTATTAGGCATCACTATGAACTTTGATATCTTAGTTATGCTGTCGCCTCAAAATGAATATCATTCAACTGTATCATTTCTTGAAGAGCATTCTTCCATTACGTTTTCTTGACATGTCTAGGAAGCATTTACAACTTTGTTACATAGCTTGAAAGTGTTCAAATCCATATTTTTTTCTTAGAATGACCATAATATGCATGTAACTAGGATGCTTTTTATGCCTCATAAGTTTTCAAAACAAATGATTTGAAAATTGTATGATGTTAGGTATGTATCACCATATTGGAGATCCCTTGCAGCAAGTCGTATTCAGGTTGCATGGAGATACAGAAAGAAGCGTCTAAGTCGTGCCTATACCTCTCAATCAGATCAAACATTCTGATGTTTAGGTTGTACTCATTAGCCACACGAGGTCATAGGTTGTACTCATCACTGTATATACTATTTATTCTTTAGTAAATGCTACTGCAAGATTAGAGTTGTGTTATATAATTTGAACAATATTTACTTTATCTTAAGAAAAAAAAAAAAAAAGTAGAGCTCCCAATATTAAGTGAAGATTAGGGCCAAGATCAAACTATAGTTTGAACAATATTTTATTTCCGAAATCATTACTAGTACTCACAAGTTCATTCTTCCATGTACATGTTGCATTCATTTCAAAATATATGATATGACAAATAAATTCATATCTGTTGTAGATATTGTTTGAACTCATTTCAGCTGATAGAGAATATCTTGATTGATTTCAAGATTTTTTTTTTTTAATTTAAGAATTTATTTTGACTTTATTGACTACTTGAAACGAGGTAATTTAAAAAAAAATAGATGAATAAGTTGAGTCAAGTCAGTCACTGGATAAAGTTATCCTATATGTAGTCAAACGAGTTGACTCAGTCAACTTGGTGTTACAGTCAATGAAAGAAAGAAAGAAGAAGTTTCAATTGTACGAGGATTTCTTGAAATGGCATGTTATGCAGTAAAGTGCATCGTAAGATTATTGTAATATTAATTCTGTGAAAGGGTTAAATTGGTCCGTGAAATAAAATGTAGTGTATGGTGTGACACTATATTTTTCTGTATTCAAGATTACAAAATAGGGGCACTTGTTGTCATAGAAAAACAGTTAAAAAAATGATTTTCCAAATACTGGTTATTGTTCTAATTTTTGTGGACATGTCACAATTTTTCTAAGTTTCATGTCTTATTTAATAAGTATTTCTCATACTAATGTAATTTTCAACCTTTCTAATCAGCCATAAATATTGTGTTCGAGAATATTCGCCTCAAATAAATACTTTGGCTCGTAATGTTTTAAGATCCAATTAACTAATTCGCCAAAATTAAAGAAAATAACTAGTTTAGTTAATATTATTAATCAGTTTTGTAAAAAAATATGTTGTCTTTCTGAAATTGCCTTTGATAATATCGATGAAACATTGTATTATTACTTTTTAACATTGTTTTCTATAACCATATATACAAAAATTTCTCAGATTTCGTATTCTTATTTATTCTTAGTTATATTTTAAAAATAAGAAACATAACAATATATAAAGAAAGTATAATATTTTATAACTAATTATATTTTAAATTAAAAAATAAAAATAAATCAGTCAAATACTAAAAGTGACTATTATAAAATCATTTTTTTATATAACCATTTTATTAATATATTTTTCTTAATATATTTTTCTTAAAGTTATTCATTCTCTTAGAAATTTACTTGTATGTTTTACTGATTATTCATTTTTAAAATTGTGGTTGTGGTGGTGTTATTCATTAAGAATATAACTTTTTTAATAAGTTAATATTGTATTTGTCTTAAAAACTAAAATGACACTTCTTTTAAAATTTATGTGTTTATGAGGTGTATTAAATATTTTCTTTGATCAGACCTTATTAATACTTCATGCATCAAAATATTATATTAACAAAGTAAATGAATAATCGATTAAAACATTAAAAATCTTAAGAAATTACACAACATCATTTCCTATTGTAGTATAATTTTTTTCCCAAAAATTAATAATAGTAATAATAATAATAAATATGTCTCCTTTTAAAATAATTATATCAATGTTAAATACAGTATTTTTTTTATTGAAGCAGAGAAATTGATTAATTTAAAAAAGAATTAAGAACAAAAAAATTCATTAAAAATCGGGAATATTAGCTGCTTCATAATTTTTTAAAAAAAATACTAAAATTGTAATAACTTTAGAACAGAGAAGATAACATATTTATTGAATCCAAAAAAATATTAATGGATTTTTTAATCATTCATAAAACCTAAAATATTAATTAACTTCTTATTTCATGTACCAAAAGCTTACACGTGCATTAAAAATAAAAATGATAAGTCTTTACCCCAAAGTCAGAGAGTAATTAAAAAGTAGTGTATCTAATTACCTTTCATTTTTCCTTAGCATTTAATTTCGCCATAAAGAGTTTTTCGCTTCTTTTCAAAATTTCTTACTGCATTCCTTACACAGAAAGCAAGTACTGCTGATTAACCTTTTCTTCTTCATTTTTTTTTTTTTTTTTTTTCCTTTGACTTCACAACTTAGAATAGAAGCATTTGGAACACAACACAAAGGTACGAGGAACGCGTTTTTCTGTATACACAGAAAGAATCTGCAACTGTTAGTGAAGTTTCCACACACCCCTTTTGCTTTTTCATGACATTTTAAACACAGATTTGAAGTTTTGGAAGTGAAAAGAAAAAAGTTGAGGAAGAACTCTCTTAGGCCTTTGTGAAGGTAACAATTTGAATATTTGCATTTCAACATTCCCATGTTTTTCTTTTCAATATTTGTGTGTGTAGAATGTTGGGTCTCTGAATCTTTGTCTTTGGTCGTTGCTTTTTGTTTTGCCATTATTTTTAATTTGATGTTATTTAAACCCAGCGAGTATTTAAAATATGGTAAAATATGTTTTTGGTCTTTAATTTTAATTTTAAGTGAAAATTGTAATTAGTTCTCTTCGAAATATTGGCCTAATTTAGTTTTTCAACTTTAAAAATATTTGGATCAAGTCTTTTTAACCAATTTTTTTAACTTTATTTAACGTGTTTTAAACGTAATTTATGAGAGCATTTGAGTTGGTTATCCCGCTTGACACATCTCCACTTTAAAGGTAGCTAAAAAATTATCTTGAAACACGTTTGAAACGTCAAATAAACTTAACAAAATTTTGTTAAAAGAACTAAATCCAAATCCTTCTAGAGTTGGAGGACTAAATCGAACCAAAATTTCTAAAAGGGATTAATTCCAATTTTTAACTAAAGCTAAAGGATCAAAATCGTATTTAACCCTTTAAAATATGCTAATTGAATCATAAGAGAAGTTCATGATCATGTTTCCCTGATTCACCTTGTCATACTGAAGATGCCTTGAACCTGAACCTGTTTGTATAATAGCACGAATGTATTTATATAAAAAAATAACATGATTATATATATATATATATATATATATATATATATTATTCTATATATATAGTTGAATGCTTTTGAATTATATTATTAACAATATATAATGTTATACTAAGTTGAGTTAACTTATCATGTTTCACATACTGTTGGTCTTGATTGAGTTGAATTGATGTTTGAATAAATAATCTGATCAAACATTTTTTTATTTATTTTGAATTGCCACAAAGGCTCTTCCATAAACATCCCTATCTACCATGAATTAAAATGTTTAAAAATAAAATAAGGAAAGCATTTTCTGTTTAGTTGTTTTATTTGGTTTATGGTCTCTGTATGTTGTGACTGGTGGTATTTGTTTTTAATACCATTTCTTTATTTGGGTTACTTTCTTTTTTTAACTGTTATTTCAAAATTACTTCTCATTAAATAGGATTAGTATATCAATGGTTTTTTCTTGATTAATTTTAAAATATATTAAGTACTCTTCATACTCCAAAAAATAAATAGCCTGAGCAACCATGAATAGATGTTTAAAAAGGAAATGAAATTGATTAGCACAAGGGATCATCATAATTAATACTAAAAGATGTATAAAAATGTGTCATTTTTATTTTAAGGAAAAAAGATTAAAAAGAGACATTTTTTTTAAATTACAAAGATCATATCTAACATATGTATTAAAAACGAAACAGTTATTTTGAAGAGTAAAACCAATATTCTTCTATTTACAGAAATAGAAACATATTCAAATCTAGAAACTTTTATTTGAAGGATCAAGTTTAAATGAGAGAAAAATCCATAAGCATTAAAAACACTTGAAAAATCCATAAACATTAAAAAAACTTGAAAAATCCAAATCCATGCTAGCTATTATCTATAACTCACTAGCTTTGTTGCAGTTTCGTTGATAACTAAGTGACATCCAACAAAGATGTTTTCTTGCTCCGTCCTTGCATTACAACTCAACTCACTTTGTTGCATTATAAGTCATGAACTTGTTCATATTTACACACATTAACCTCTCCATTTTTTCCATAATCACAAGCTCACAAGAACACATCCTTTAACTTCAATGGCAAAAACATAGTTGGTGGACTTTTCACTGGGAATTTCTCTTCAGTCAGGTCTTAATTACTCTCTGTGTTTCTTTTCTCTGTTGTTTTTCTTAGTTATTCCTGTTCATTCATGCATATATCCAGAATATTCCAATATCTAAAGTTATAGATAGACTAAGAAAGATTTTAAGTAAAATTATTGAAGTAGTACACCAGAATTCAAGGAAGTTTCCCAAAGTACTGGCTTTCGACAAAACACAATGGCATCGTTTCATTCATGCATATGTGAACAACTCCATCTAGTTTGAAAATGTTTTGAGCATTGCTGTGTTAATCTTTCTTTATAAAAACTTGTAGAAGAGAAAAATAACAGAAAAAGTTTAGGTGTATTAATCTTTCTCACGTATATGATACTCAATTTGCATATTTCTACTGGATGTAGAACTTTTTTACTTACACCTGTTACTTCAACAATTTCTTAATTGTTTGTTGTGAATTATGATATTCCTTGACATGCATTGTTCCATATGGTATAATCTTTGACTTTTCATACAGCACTGGTTATATAGTAATATTGGTTGTTTATGGTTTACTTTCTCCCCTTTCAAGTCAGCTTACATTGAAGTGTTTGATTTTAAAACTGATATGGTGCAGAAATCAACAACGAAACATGGCTAATTTTGAACAAACTGGGGAGCCTAGTTCATGCGAAACACATGCACAACATAATGGACATTCTAGGTTTGTAAAGGTTGTATCAAGGACAAGAAGTGCATCAATTTCTGTTCCTGTGATCTCCATGGAGCCATATGAGAGAGAAATTAGTCTTGTGGGTCATACTACTACCAATGGAACTGAAAATCCTTTGAATCACACTATAGTTGTGGAAGGAAACAAAGTAGTGGAGAGCAAGACAGAAAAATTTTGTAATCTCAGTGAGAAAGATGAAAATCATTGCAATAACAACTATGATAGAAAGAATGAACACTTTGTGAGGTCTAGGCTACTGGGAACATGTAATGATCCTTATTGTACTACTTGTCCAACTTACTTCAAGGCCTCTATGCAAAGACTTCCAAATGCTTCTTCTGTGTTTGATCCTCAGGTAATAAACTACTACTACCTTTGTTTAGAAATCATGGACTTTCATATTTTCAAGTTCATTGTAATACATTGTGTATGATAAGAGAAAATTTTCATGTAATTTGGAAAGTACAAGGATGTTTTTTAAACAAATTTGTTATTGTCTGTATCCACCAATGAGTCAATGCATGCATTGTCGATTGACAATTTTCAGTTGTCTGCTTGTTTGTTCAACACTCACTGAATGTCACTATGACAAACTTTACTCTATCAAAATTCTTGATCTTACTGTGTGAACTTTTCTATTTTCTTTTGTATCAAAATTCTTGATCTTACTCTATCTAAATGAAGCTTGTTTTCATTCATGCTTTCAATGCTTACAGTTTCACTTCCGCAGTGCTCTTTATGGGGATGCCAAGGGTTTTGGGAGAAAGATTCTCTCTTTCTGCTCTTCATGTGTTCCTGGAGTTATGAATCCTCACTCAAAAGTTGTACAACAATGGAACAAGCTTTTGGCCATTTTTTGCATGGGAGCAATTTTTGTGGATCCGTTATTTTTGTTTTTAATCTATGCACAGAAGGTATGATTATTTTCCTTTCATTTAATTGAAAAAATCATATATGTTATATAATGAGTAGTACTGACATTTTCATGTTACTGTGTTTTTCAAATTTACTTTACATTTTCCCATTCATTGTACGCAGGATGATAAATGTATAGCTATCGACTGGGGCACCAGAAAAATACTTGTTTTTCTTAGAACATTGAATGATACTGTGTATTTCTTGAACATTCTTCTCCAGGTGATTTCTCTCTGACTAAACTACCTTCCCAAAAAGTGTGCTACTGCATATGGTCCATAGTTTAATTTTATAAAATTTTTGTGCTTTTTCATAATTTAAAGCTTAATAATAATAATAACTATCAAGTTTTCTCTTTGCAGTTTAGGCTGGCCTATGTTTCTCCAGAGTCAAGGGTGGTTGGTGCTGGAGATTTAGTTGATCATCCCAAGAAAATTGCACTTCATTACCTGAAGGGTTATTTTCTTTTTGACTTGTTTGTTGTATTTCCTCTTCCTCAGGTAAAAAAGTGTTTTAATTATGTGAAAAAATTAATCAAATATGGTGTTTACTAAATGCTCATAAAAAATCCTTGCCATAATGAAATATGTGCAGATAATGATATTTTTTGTCCTACCAACCCGCTTGGGGGCATCAGGAGCAAACTATGCAAAGAATCTTCTTCGTGCAGCGATCCTTGTGCAGTATGTTCCCAGATTATTCAGGATCCTGCCTCTGCTAATTGGACAATCTGCAACAGGATTTATATTCGAGTCAGCTTGGGCAAATTTCATCATTAATCTTCTCATTTTCATGCTTGCTAGCCATATTGTTGGTTCTTGCTGGTATCTCTTTGGTCTGCAGGTGAGTCAAACAACATTTGAAGTTTATTTGTTTGTTTTGAAAACATAATTTAGTTTTTCTCTTTTAACTTGTTTCCTTGACTTCTCCACTCTTACTTCAAACCACTACTACAGTTTCCTTAAGCTCTCAACACAAAATTCACCAAACAAGTCTTATGATATTTTTATTCTGCTAAATGTTCTTCAAAAGCAGAAAAAACAATAATGAATTTCTTCCTCGCCGAATTTCATTATTTGTACCCTCACTGTATAAAAAACAAAAGAAATACTACTGGATTCACATGAATGAATCTGATTTCAAGTGATATTGCACACAGTACAGGCAAAATGAAGTGTTACTGTCTTATCAGTATGATATCAGTATATGCTATAAAGTTTAATCCTTCCAATTAATTTATTGATATTGATTTTAAAATTCAACTACCATATATAGTCTTGGATTCTTTAAAGAGGAGTGGTCCATTAGAATCAGGAATCTGGTGTTATCTTACTGTCTCTTTTTGTATATCTTCCTTATCATAGAGGGTTAATCAATGCTTGCGAGATGCCTGCGGAAAGTCTCATATTGATAGATGCATGACAGTGATTGATTGTGGAAGACGAGGTTATATCAGAAACAACTATTCTGACCAAGCATCAGCTCTATGGAACAACAACACAGATGCCATTGCTTGTTTGAATTCCTCACCCGGTGGTTTCCCATATGGAATCTATCTCAATGTTGTACCTCTCACCACGGAAATTAGTTTGACTAACAAATATATTTATTCCCTTTTTTGGGGGTTCCAGGTATGCATCTCATTGGTAATTGTAGTATAATACCTGCATGATGTTTACCGCAGCAAATTTGAAGTCTTGCCAATTGTACCTGCATGATGTTTAATGCAGCAAATTAGTACTCTCGCTGGTAGTTTAACCCCAAGCAGGTTTTGGGGAGAGGTCCTTTTTACAATGGCCATTATAGGATTGGGACTCTTGCTTTTTGCAGTTCTTATTGGAAACATACATAACTTTCTTCAAGGTCTTGGAAGAAGGTACACACATAACTTATCTTCTTCTACGTGTTACTTTTTCTAGTGTTGTTTTATACAATGCATTTGATATATTTCCTTACATATCACTTGCAGAAGGCTAGAAATGCAACTCAGAGGCCGCGATGTTGAGCAATGGATGAAACATCGTCGTTTACCAGAAGATCTAAGAAAGTACAAAATTTTCCAATTTATTTAACAAATTATATTAATATACCTTGCGAGGAAATAAATATATATATATATATATATATATATATATATATATATATATATACACATAAGTTTACATTTGAATAGATAATAGATAATAGATAATGATTAGCTTATGCATATAATTTTGTATCTTTATTTAGCCTGTCACCGGAAATTTAGGACCACAATTAATATATAAGTGATAGATATTATGTTTCTTGTGCAGGAAAGTACGAAGGGCGGAACGATATAATTGGGCTGCAACAAAAGGAGTGAATGAGGAAATGATTCTGGAGAATTTGCCAGAAGATCTCCAGAGAGACATAAGACGTCATCTCTTCAAATTTGTTAAGAAAGTATGTACTACAGTACTTGTGCCACAATAATTTTATTATAGTAACACCATTATCATGATTGCTATGAGAATAATTGTGGTTAACATATTGGATGAAGTTCAAAGTCAAAGCCACACAAAGTCTCAGTTAAAGTTCTATAGCCCTTGGGTCTTTTCTCTCTATGAATAAACTAGAAATGAAGGATGGAACTTAAATTTAAAATCCATTTTGAAGGCAAAGAGTCATGTATCTTCATGGTCAAACCAACACTATACACAAGATCCAAATTATATTAGACTCTTTTCCTTTATATCAATTTGTATGCATACCTGAGGATTCAAAGTGTTGGTAGGTCCGAATTTTCACTCTGATGGATGAACCTATCTTGGATGCCGTCTGTGAGAGACTGAGACAGAAGACATACATAAAAGGAAGTATAATTTTGAACCAAGGTTGTCTAGTTGAGAAGATGGTCTTTATTGTGCGCGGAAAATTGGAAAGCATCGGAGAAGATGGAGTTGGAGTTCCCTTGTCTGAAGGAGATGCTTGTGGTGAAGAACTTCTGACATGGTATCTTGAACATTCTTCTTCTGTAAGCACAGGTATATGCTTATACTTGGTATAATGGCAACATGCTTGTTAACCACACTTAACTAGGAAATGAGCAAAAACACTAAATGAGAAACAACACAAGTAATCAACATTTTTTCACTAGCAGATGGTAAGAAAGTAAGGCTTCCAGGGCAGAGGTGGCTTAGCAACAGGACAGTAAAGTGCCTAACAAATGTTGAGGCATTTTCAATTCGAGCAGAGGATCTTGAAGAAGTCACAAGCCGGTTCATGAGATTCTTGCGGAATCTTCGGGTTCAAGGATCTCTAAGGTAATTTATTTCCTGGTTTTGGGATTTTCACAAGTTTCAGATTTTCACTAAATTCGTGGTTCTGTCAATGATCATTTGATCTTTTGTCATGCCAGGTATGAATCACCTTACTGGCGATCCTTGGCAGCAACTCGAATTCAGGTGGCATGGAGATACAGGAAGAAACGTAGAAGTCATTCTATGACCTCACGATTAGATCAATCAATGAGCTTATAGAATATTCACCATGCTTCCTACTGTTAACTCCATCCGAACATGGCAATTTTCCGAGAAATTTATGTCTTTTTTGTTAGACTTTTTTCAAATTTTCTCTTCTGTTAATATTTTTGTTAACCATGATACCTTTTATTACTTGATAATATTTTGGTAAATAAATGTTATAAATTAAAAAGATATTTTTTTCTTGTGACTACTACCACAATAATAAGATAAATTATACAAACTACTATTTTCTCTCCACAAAACTAGGTCTCAATAATTTAAATACATTGGTAGTTTTGAAAAAACAATGCAATGAGGTAATAAATTTAATATTATTAACTAAAATAACCAACTTCTTTTAATAATCTTGAATAAGTGTCCTATTTATATATGGGCAGAGACTCTATTATATACAATTTTTCCTTTCAAAAGTAAATAATGACCAAATGCAAGCAAATGATTTAGCAGTGCTTTGCTGGAATGTTTAAATCGAATATTGAATTTAGAATCAATGAAATAAAATAATAGTAACTCTTACGAAAGAGAGAAATAAAATTGGTAAACAAGATTCCATATAATATAGTGAAATTGGCAGGCAGCCATTATGCCTTCAAATGCTAACCTACCCCTTTGACTATTATCCTTCATTGACCCTACATTAAAAAGTTATACAAATCTGAAACACTAAGAAATGAAGCATTCCAAGTAATCATGTTCATTTCAGTGGTTGATATTTAAATACAATGTGCAGCGACTGAAAATTTCTTGAAACCAGATGAAGCAGAACAATGGTACATTGAGTAAAAACAATAATGAAGCAAAATCACAAAAAACATGACCATGAATATCATCACAATTAGAAAATGAACTTAATAACATACATGACTTTCAATGAAAATAAAGTGATAATGAACCCAATACACAGTCCATCTTGTTATGTTAAACTAGAATAGCTCCTAGTAATCATTTGAAGAAGAAATTTCTCGGCCGTATCATTCTCATCTTTGGCAAAAACACAATCCTTAATCGACTATACACTATGTCATGGGATATTTACAAAGTGATTATATTCAAAGCATCAACCTAAAGTATTGATTCCAAATCATTAAAAAATTGGCAATAACAATGTAACGAGAAGAACAAAGAAGTTTACAAGTAATTATACAGTTTATAGTCAAATGTTAATTATAGGTACACAAGCAAGTCTGGAGAATCCTAAAATGGATGCTTTTAAACTTTCATTCATCAAAAAACCATCTAAGCGCTCACACGTACCAACGTATAATTCAGCAGGAAACCCCTCACATTTAATTGTGTCCATGGACTCTAATGACAGCATTCTGACAAAACTTGATTCCACTGTGGCATTTCACCAAACAGGAAATGGACAGCTGATATGAATAAGAATTTTATAATAATAAAAATAGTCGCAGCTCTCTTGTTAAGGAGATCCACAAACAAAAATTAGTAAAATTGAAGAAAACCAAATAATCAAGGACCAAAACAAACCTGAATGATGGGAACCACGACCTTCAAAGAAGATGAAGGTATGAGCATTCCAAAAATGATGTCATGAGCCAGTGAAGATAAAGCTACAAATATGAACTGATTGTAGAGAAGATAGAGGTTTGAGTTCAAGGTTACTACAGCAGGCACAGTGAAGATGGATTCATGGAGAAAAGGCAAAAGTTGAGGTTGGGTTTCGTTTTAAGAAGAAAAGACAAGGAGTTCTAAAAATGTCCATTATATCAGTGTAATTCTCAATGCTTCATTTTGGTTAAAAGAAACACCTGGTTAAAAGACACAAAGAAGAGAAAATTAGTAAACAAATTTTCAATTTCACATCTAACCTTGCATTGAATATATAAATTCAGTCCTCAACTATCATGCCTTTTAAATGCTAACCTTCAATCCTTGACCCTTTATTCATTAGCAAATCCTGCATATCTGAAAATCAAAGAGATGAAGTATTCCATACCAAATAATCATAACAGATTCAGCTTGGTTTGATATCTGAAGCTCTAATATCATAAAATCGCCATTAAACTTCAAAATAACTTTAGGCAAAAGAACGGATCTCACCTAGTTTAAATCCTACAATAAGCCTCTAGCAATCATTTCACGAAGAAGTTTCTCAGCCATATCATTTTTATTTTCTTCAAAGAGATGACAAATAACAGTTTCATAAGTTACAGCATCAGGGTTGTAACCACTTTCTTCCATTTCTGACAGCATGGCCAAAGCTTCATCAAACAAGCCCCAATTACAAAGTCCATTGATCATAACATTATATGTCCTCACACTTAGTTGATATCCTTTAATCAAAAGATTCTGGAAAATCTCTCGTGCTTTCTTAAGTCTTCCAACTTTGCAAAATCCATCCATAAGTATTGTGTATGTATACTCAGTGGGCTGAAGTCCACTGTCTTTAATTTTGTTGAATAGTTCAATTGCCCTATCTATATCATGGTTTTTGCACAAAGCATGTAACAAACAATTGTAGGTGACTACATCAACATGTTGACCATTATCATGTATCTCATCAATAAGCTTCCAAACATAAGATAGTTTTCCTGATTTGCACAAACCATCAATAAGAGAATTATAAGTCACTGTATTTGGAACAATATTTTTCTGATGCATTTCTTCAAACATATTGACCGCCTCATCCACCATCTTATTCTTACATAATCCATTAATCACGATGTTGTAGCTCCGAACATCTGGAATCACTCCCCTTAAAGTCATAGTGTTAAATACATCTTTGGCCCTCTTCACATCCTTGACTAAATAATACCCATCCATTAAAGAATTATAGGTAATAACATTAGGTTTTACACCCGCTTTCACCATCACAGCCAACACATGTTTAGCTTGTTCCACCTTTCCTTCCTTAAAGAAGGCATCAACCAATATATTAAAGGTATACACATCCGGGCTGATGTTTTTCAGTACCATTTGACTAAACAAATCAATGGCTTCCTGCAATTGATCCACAATACAGAAACCATACATCAAAGCAGTGTAAGTGATGACATTGGGAGAAACTCCCTTCACAACCATCTCAGAGTATAAATCATTAGCCTCAGCAACAAGTTTATCTTTGCATAGGCTATCAATGATTGAGCTGTACATTACCACATTAGGCCTGACCAATCGTCCTTCAATATTTCTCAGCAACTGCACAGCAGCCCTGGTTTCTCCACTCTTGCATAACCCATTGATTAAGGTTCCATAGCTAACTTGATCCAACCGAACTCCCTGAGCTACCACATTGTCATGAAAGATCAGTGCTTTCTTGACCTCACCACTGATGCAGAGACCATTGATGAGTGTGTTGAAGGTTACGGTATTAGGGTGATGACCCATCTTGAGAATTCTGCCGAACACAGAGAAAGCAGAGGCCATTTGACGGAGGTGGCAGAAGCAATTGATGAGGATGGTTAAAGTGCAAATGGTGGGAATAATTCCACTGGATTCTAACTGCTTAGAGAGGGAAATGACTGTAGGGTAGTGATTGATCCTCATAAGTGATCCTAGAATGCGATTGAACTGAATGATGGGTGGTGGTTGATGCATCTGAAGCATGCCATTGAACAAGGTAACGGCGTCTTGGGGATTGTGAAAGGATGAGGGGTGAGATTGTGAATGGAAGTGATGAAAAAGAAGAAAAGGAGGAAAATTGTGAATAGAAAGAGGGCAAGAAAGAGAAAGGGGAAGCTTTAACCTTAGCATTTGATTGTAAGAAACGAAAGGAGAAAAGATTAGACAGAAAGAAAGAATAGAAGTCACAAATTAGGGCTAGTGAAGGTTTTACTCCTAGTTTCTCTCACTCAAATGGAAAAGTTTGTCTCTTGATATTTTGGTTTTCAACTAGAATCTGAACTCTCCCAACATAAAAGCAAACATACACTTAGCTGAAACAGAGGAGAAGATAATGGAAACAACAGGATAATGTAGTGACTGTGTGCCACATCTCAAAGTTAAGACTAGTTTGTTGATTTAACTTTCAAAAAGCTGCAATGGCATTTTTAATAAAATTGAGCTTTAACACCTAATTCTTAACATAAAACTTTTTACATAATCTCAATTTGATTTTCACATTAATTACGTGCACGAACATAATGTAAAAAAACATTATCTCGCTCAAAATCTAAATAGAATTAGTTTCCTTGTTTTTATCTTTATTGCATTATAATACACTATGAAAGGCTCCTAAAAACTCTAATCGTAAAGCATTCTATAATCAAACTTAAAATTCCAAATTTAAAACATTCTCTACACCCAACTAAACCTTTTGAGTTTTGAGCCGTAGAAGAAGAGAAAAGATTATTAATTACTTGCATCTCCATAATTATTAATTACATCCCATAATTTTTAAAACAACTTTTTTACTTTTTTATCGCATTCATGGTGATTTCTGCTTATTTGTTCAGGAAACATGCATATTTATTGAACGTGATTTTCAAAACATCATCTCTGAAATTGAATTTTCAGGATAAGATTTTAAAACATGTGAGATATTTTTAAACTTTTCAAAACATATAAAATATTCTTCGGAGTGAATTTTCGAGAACTAACTTTATCAAGATATGAGGTATTTTTTGGAATAAACTTTCGATGTTTTTTTTTTTCTCCCTTCTTTGTCGCAGGAAACGATGATCCTTGAAAGAAATCTTCCGATGTTCATTAATAATGTATTACTTTGTTTTAACAATGATTAATAATAATAATAATAATAATAATAATAATTTAAAAATAGTCCAATAAAATTTGAATAATGAAGGAAATCAAAATTAAGGAGGGTAATTAATAATATCCATAATTTTGAATTTTGTGAAATGAAATCCATGTGTTTGGGTGTTGGATTGGGCGTGGACCTTGACACGTGCCAAGTTGCAAATCTGATCCAATCTTAATCTCACCCTTATTTTCTCTGTCTTTTTCCTTACTCATTTCTCCTAAAGCCACGTGACCCCTCACGTGTCACCTTTCCATCCTCTAAGGGATCTCTCTCTACCACTCTTTCTGCCTCCTTCACGCGCCTTCTCCATCCCACCGTCCATTCCTCACCCGTTTCCGAATCAGCCACGCAACCAGCACACACGTGGCACCAAACCAACGGTTCTCCAAATATTGTTATTTTAACCTTATCCTCATTTCCCTCCCTCTTTCCTTATAAATTGGCCTCCCCTCCCTCCAATTTTTCCCTCACTACATTCACTAAACCTTAAACAACTTTCTATCGAAAAAACTTTTCTTTTTTTCTCTCATTGTTGTTATTTTCTCCTGCCATTTTTTTTTCAGGAGAATTCTAATAACAAAACAAGATTTCGATCTATTGTAAATCATAAAATCTAAGAGAATTTCAATTCAATCCAATCGTGAATCGCAAAACTGTCCAAGGTTTTAATTCCACTGTTCTTTCGAGAATGGCGTTGAGCATGACTAACCAGATGGGGAGCTTGGCCAGCGCGGCGGCGGCGGCGATGGACTCTTCCCTGAACACCGGCGATTCGCCGGCGGCGGTGGTGTTGAAGACGCCGGCGGTGGGTATGAAGTGCAAGGCCGTGAGGACGGAGGGTGTGGAGGGACTGTCGCCGCCGTCGAGTCCGTGCAGGTCGGATCTGTCGGCGGCGTGTCAGGCCTTCGCGACGGAGGTGGCGGAAGAGAAGGAGTACGGCGTGGGAGCGAAGAAGGGAGAGGGGAGTGGCGTGCCGGTTTTCGTGATGATGCCGCTGGACAGCGTGTCGGCGGGGAACACGGTGAATCGGAAGAAGGCGATGAACGCGGCGATGGCGGCGCTGAAGAGCGCCGGAGTGGAAGGGGTGATGATGGACGTGTGGTGGGGCCTGGTGGAGAGAGAGAAGCCTGGAGAGTATAACTGGGGCGGGTACGTGGAACTCATGGAAATGGCTAAGAAACATGGCCTCAAGGTGCAGGCCGTTATGTCCTTTCATCAATGTGGCGGTAACGTAGGAGATTCTTGCAAGTGAGTAATGCCATCTCTTCGTTTTTTTCATTTCTGTTAATTGTTAGGGTTTCAATGTTTATTAGTTTTGGGTTGAATATGTTTTTGTCCCGAAATTTGGATTTAGTCCCTCATCAAAATTTTTGACCAATTTAGTCCTTCATCTTTCAAAATGCGTGAATTTAGTCCTTTTAACCAAATTTTGTTAAGTTTATTTGACGTTTGAAACGTATTTCATGATAGTATTTTATGATAGTATTTAAATTATTTATACTGTTTGACACATTTTTGTTTCAATGTTAACTTAAATACTATTATGAAATGCGCTTGAAACGTCAACTAAACTTAACAAAATTTGGTTAAAAGGACTAAATTCACGCATTTTGAAAGATGAGGGACTAAATTGGTTAAAAGTTTTGATGAGGGACTAATTTCAAATTTCGTTAAAACTTGAGGGACCAAAAACATATTTAACCCATTAGTTTTTAGTATTTCTTGTTTCTTATGTATGAGAAAGATCGAAATCTAATTTCATGTCAATAGATTATTAGGATTAATATTTTTTGATTTGAATTAATCTGTTAGTTGTTATATTGTTAAGAATCTTTGTATTAAGTTTGTATGTAAAATATAGTGACTGATCTGGAAAAAGAATTTTAGTTTATGACAACTTGAAAGAAAATATAATTTGTGATAGTGACTCGATCAATTGCAAAAGAGTTCTACATGGTTCTGGAATCTAGATATTAATTTCACATGAAATAAGATAGAGACGTAATATTTGAATAAAAAGAAAATTGCAGAGTTTCTTTTTTTATTTTTTGACATAGAAGCAATGGTTTTTAAGGGCTCAGATTTAAGTTTCTTTACGTTTTTCTGAAATTACGTAAAATCTTCATCCGAAATTTTCGTTCATCGTTATTCGGTGCAACACTTTTCTGGAAAAACAAAATAAACTAGTAAAAGGGGTTTTTTGATAGGGAGATGAACCCATGCCATGTGAGGTGGACTAGTATCACTTTGCTTCTAAGTTATTGGTTTTTTTCTATTAAATGAACTAGGAACTTAAAATAATTGAGTCTTAGTATTATTTAGTCTTTTCTCTTTAGATGAATTATTAGTGTTTTATTTTCATGATGATTGGAAAATTAAATTATAATCCTTGTATGTACTCTTTGGAATGAGTTGACATTCTCTTAAAATCAGGGATAAAATCAATTTCAATTTTTAAACATGATTATTATATTTTTATTTAATTACAATAATTCAAAAACAATTTTAAAAAATATTACTATTCAAAGAGGCGTGGTGAATACGGTGCTGCTAACCTTATTTGATTTCGTTCCTTGTGGTTCTCGAGAAAAGTATCCAAAATACATGAGAAAAGTGTGTGGCTTAGCTATGGGAAGGTCCCAAAATGGGACCACGTGAGGCTTCTATTTCCTCTGTTCAAGTCGTATCGCACAAAAAGTAGACAAAGCTTTTAGGATCTTCCTATAATTTATTGTATCCGTATCCGAGATCTTACTTTTTTTTAAAATCATTTTTTAAGAAACAAGTATTTTAAAATTCTCACTTTTTAAATAAATTAATCTATAAACGTGACAAGTTGAAACTTCGAACTGGATCCCTGAATAATATACTTCTTTATTACTGGTGTGATTTTCTAGCTACTAGTATTTTTTTTCTTATGAGATTGTAGTTCTTGTGTGTAGTATTCCCTTGCCAAAATGGGTTGTGGAGGAGATTAACAACGATTCCGATCTTGCATACACCGATCAATGGGGAAGAAGAAATTATGAATATGTATCACTGGGATGTGATACTTTGCCTGTGCTCAAGGGTCGAACCCCAGTTCAATGTTATGCTGATTTCATGCGAGCTTTCCGAGACACTTTCAAGCACCTCCTTGGTGACACTATAGTGGTAAATAACTGTCACACTTTGTGTACAATTTTTCTCTTACCTGAAAGTTCCATAATTTCTTACCTCACTTTGTGTACAATTTTTCTCTTACCTGAAAGTTCCATAATTTCTTACCTGAAATCCTGTTACTGCCATGATTCAGGAAATCCAAGTTGGGATGGGACCAGCCGGTGAGCTGCGCTACCCTTCTTACCCGGAGCAAAACGGGACATGGAAATTTCCAGGAATCGGTGCTTTTCAATGCTTTGACAAGGTATACTTGTTTGTTTTTTTTTCTTGTACTGTTTTGCCCTCTGTATATAATTGCTTTTGTTTGTTCTAAATATCTTAATATTTGTCAACAAATTATTTTAGCCCTATATTTCAAAACTGGTAATTTTGATCTTTTGTATGCTTTTTTGTAGGTTGATATTTTTATAAATGTGGTTGATCTTCATTTCTAACCTTATTTTTCATATCCATTTGGCCTGGGACCACATTTTAAGTAATACAAGAACCAAAAATATTATTATTTTTATATGAAAATAATGCTCCCAAAACACATTTTATCATAAACCCGATTTTTCTTATTTATATTACTTGGGACCACCTTTTCAGAAATACAAGAATAAAAGATACCATTTTTTAATGTAAAATTAATGGATCCAAAATACATTACAAATGCTGATAAATTATATAGATTTTTCTTTGCTCTGTATTTCTAATGCTTAATGATGCGCTGTGGTGCAGTATATGCTGAAAAGCTTAAAAGCTGCTGCTGAAGCTCAGGGCAAGCCAGAATGGGGAAGCACAGGCCCTACCGATGCTGGCAACTATAACAACTGGCCAGAAGACACTCAATTTTTCCGCAAAGAAGGTGGAGGGTGGGATGGTCCATATGGTGAGTTTTTCCTCACATGGTACTCTCAGATGCTGCTGGAGCACGGTGATAGGATTCTGACATCAGCCAAGTCAATCTTGGACAACACTGGAGTTAAGATCTCAGTGAAGATTGCTGGGATTCACTGGCACTACGGTTCAAGGTCTCATGCTCCAGAACTCACAGCAGGCTATTACAACACCCGTTTCCGTGATGGCTACCTCCCCATTGCTCAAATGTTGGCACGCCACGGTGCCGTTTTCAACTTCACCTGCATCGAGATGCGCGATCACGAGCAGCCACAGGACGCCCTCTGTGCTCCAGAGAAACTGGTGAAGCAAGTGGCTCTGGCAACACAGAAGGCGCAGGTACCACTTGCCGGCGAAAATGCACTGCCACGCTATGATGATTATGCTCACGAACAGATCATACGGGCATCACAGTCTGGTGACAGAGAGATGTGTGCCTTCACATACCTGAGGATGAACCCTCATCTGTTTGAAGCAGATAACTGGAGGAAGTTTGTGGCGTTTGTGAAGAAGATGAAAGAAGGGAAAGGGGCAAACAAGTGTTGGGAAGAGATGGAGAGAGAGGCAGAGCATTTCGTGCATGTTACACAGCCTCTTGTGCAAGAAGCTGCAGTGCTCATGCACTGAGAATTTTGGAACATGCTTGTGTTGATGATGATGATGATAGGGTTTAGAAAACAGTCACTACTAGGCTGTGTGAAAGTTTTAGTGAACAACCAGCCCAGGTTTTTGTGGCTACGAAGATATGAATTTTGTATTACATTGTTGTTTTCTATTGTATGCACCTAAAACTTCTATTTCTGTATCTAATATAAATGGCTATTCCACTTGTACAAACTGGTTACTTATCTATGTACAATTCAAAGCTTCTTCTTTTTAATGTTTTTGTTGATATTGTTGACATAATCTGCCTTATAAATCTACTTCTAATGTCTTTCTCCATTAATTTCATCAAACAATGAAAACTTGCAGAAAATTTCAGTGCCACAGAAAACTGTTTTACCACTTAGGTACAAGACAAAAGCATTTCAAGATTTTCTGCAGGGAGATTGTTGAATCAACCTCTTAATTTGTTATTTTATTTGAGTTCATATTTGATACAATGATAGTTGCGTGTCTGCTACATTATACAACACTAGAATTAAATTAAAAGAAAAAAAAAATGTCAATTTTTGTAGATGTACAAAATGTTTTGAACACTGATTCTTATGGGTGAGCTAAGGTTTTGGCAAAGGAAAAACTTGATGATTTTCATGACTAACATGTAAAAAGATAAAACGTGTCCACTAGAAACGGTTTTGATCATGATTGGTGTGAAAATATGACTGAAATGTGCGTTCACATGTTTATTATCTTAGAAATTATAACACCAATGATTCTCCCTAAATCTTGTGAGTGTTGCTCACTAATTGCTTCTCTTTTAAGACTTTTCTTTCCTATCATCATCAAAGTATTTTGGAAAAAGAAATTTATACAAAGAAAAAAATGTCTAAATTAAAATTGACTAATGTGTATATTAATTTTGAAACAATTTTTTTATACGAACTTCTCTAAAAAAATTATTTATAAAAAAATAATTTCAATCTATTAAATATATAGTTTCCTCTCTTATCATTGTAAAATGTCTCCATTATAGTATTTATTTAAGGGGATTACGTATCTTTACTTATTCAACTTCCTAAACATTATATATTTTGACTTTGGTTGGGTATTTAATAATAGCTAAATATTTCTAATTAATTAGTTCAAAAACCCTTTTTGAATTAATTTAATATTTATACAAATATATATATATATATATATATATATATATATATATATATATATATATATATATATATACACTAATATTGACTTAAACTTACCTTATTTCATACTTCTAAAGTTTCTTTCTTTCTAAAGTTATCAACTTTTGTTAGTTTGGAAGTTTCAAATGACTTGATTATTACATTATGCAAATGAGTTCTTAAAAACCAATGTGAATTCACATGTACTCTTAAAGCAAATTTATTAGTAATCATTTGAGTTTGTGAGAACATTTTCTTAAATAGCATAATTAAAAAAAAAACTATCTAAATGACCATGAAATAATAATATATAGAGGATTGAAATGGTGACCTAACCATAAATTTTTCTTCAAATCATGTTAAAATTCAACTCTTTAAAGATTACATGTGATGAACATGATTTTAGGTGCCCCTTTCATGAGGGAATTATCCTCTTCTACACATGATGAATGTGTCATTAGGGTGTTTTAGAAGTTGAGACAACCTGTGAATTTTCTTATTATGATCCAACCTAACTTATAAAACAAGCATGCTCATGTTGGATATCAACACAAATTTGAAACATATAGGAAACCCACAAGATGCATGTGTTGTTGTGTGTAAGCTTTAATGAATTCAGTTCACCCACTTTATTATTAATGATTTAGATTTTGTATTATTATCTAATAATGAGATTTGTTAGAAAATTTGTATTGAAAAAATGTTATGCCTTCTTTAAAATGGTTGTGCAGTAATACGAATTTAAAGATACTGAATTAAATTAAAGGGTTAAATATGTTTTATTAGTTCCTTAAATTTCAGTTAATTTTGGAATTTGTGTCTTTTATATCAATTTAGTCATTCACCTTTATAAATGCGTGATTAGTCTTTCTTATCAAATTTTGTTAAGTTTATTTATATTTTAAACGCATTTTATTATAATATTTGAGTTAAATTTGAAGCGAAAATGTGTCAAACGGTGTAAACAATTCAAATACTATGACATGTGCTTGAAACGTCAAATAAACTTAATAAAATTTGGTTAAAAGAACTAAATTCACGAATTTTTAAATATGAATGACTAAATTAGTCAAAATTTTGAAAAATGACTAATTTCAAATTTCACTGAAACTTGAGAGACCAAAAATATATTTAACCATAACTTAAATTACAAATACTTATTTATAACTTCTTAATGTGAGTCTTGTTGCAATGAAAGAAAAATAAAATGTTTGGAAGAGCACACGTTTTAAAATTTGTAATAATAGTGATTTTTTAAATTTACTTTTTCAAACATTTTCCATTTTTCTTTTTGTTAACTATTTATTTTATTTTATTTTTCAATTAAACACCTTCATATAACTTGTCATATTCTTTATGACTTTCATATTATTACCTACGGTCACGCAACTATTTTAGTCACCACTACAAATTTTGGTGGCGATAGTCCCTTGTTATACAACACCTTATCCATAAAAATAATAAAAATTATTATCGTTTTATATTAATTATAATGTAATTTTATTTCAAACATAAAATGTCACATCTTTTTAATACCTAGAGAAATTACACAAGATGACGAAATAAGGTAATAATTAGGTTAGCCACTTAGTACAAAATTAAATACTCCATTCAAAAATACAAAAATTCTAATATTCAATAAACCAGAAAATTTAATATACTCAATTAAAAGTATCCAATTTTATATTCAACTTACAATTTAATTAAACCTCTAATAACTTATCCAATATAATTTGCAATTAAGTAACAATTAAATCTATTTACTTATAGGTTCTATTAGGCTATTTTTCTATTTGTCATATTTTTATTGGGCTTTATTGTCTATGGATGAGAGAATTTCTTCCTACACCCCTTATTTTATTCCTGAACCCCCTATTTTTTTTTAATTTCAATTATATTTTTGTCAAAATTAATAAAATTATATTTTCGTGTTTTAATCGTAACAATCCGTAAATATTTTGGATTATACAATTTTATTAATTTTTTGTTGAATAAAGCAAATTATACCTACAATATTATCCGGTCATAACAGAAAGTTTATTTTATCTTTTGAAACTTTAGATTATGTAATTCGAAATGCATTTTTATTTTGTATTGTAGATTGTATAATTTGGATACGAAATTTATATTCTGAGTTATATAATATAAAATACAAAAAAAAATTGAAGTATATAATATGAAATATAAAAAAATTCTATTTTAGACGGTATAATTTGAAATATATTTTTTATTTTGTATTATGAATTATATAATCTAAAATATAAAAAGAAAATCGAATTATATATTCCAAGATAAATAAATTCTAGTTGTTCTTTTAATAAATATTTTTAATTTACTTATTCGAAATTTGAATATTCTGGTCTAATATATTGTATTTTTATCTTATTCAATCTGTATGACCTTGATTATATGTATCCTTTTATATTTTTGAGTTTTATTTTATGTGTTTAGAGTTTTATTTTAAAATACTCTTTTGACTTTCAGGTGGATGCTCAAATATATTTGTGGAAATGGAATACTCGTATAATGATATTATATGTAGATGGAACAATTACAAAGTGAGGATATATCTTATTGAAAAGGAAACAATTTTGCAAATAAATATATACTGTACTCTGACAAAATTATGGTTACTATTTATTCTTATAGTAGTTTCTTTCCTTTTCACTGCTAATTTGATATAGCAAATAAATCATACTTGGTATCTTCTGTATTTTTCTTTTTTGTAAAGTTTCATATTCTTTAGTCTACTTTATAGTTTTCTATCTGTTTCCGGATTTCATTGGTTGGTATCCGAAGGATAGAGGTTTTGTGCATGTTGTTGAGAGGCTTGGTGGACAAGAAAGTAAGTGCAACTCTCTTCAAGCATATACTGTTTTTTTTTTTCTTTTTTATGTACAATGAAGACAATGTGTTTGAACTGAAAACCTTAACTCAAACTTTGACTACTTGTGTTGTGTTACATAAGGTTACTAATGTTTGTTCTTTTTAATTTCTGAAAGATTTTTTGCAAACATTCCATAATCTTACATTTTCTTTGATAATTTTGTGTACTGGAGCAACGCCCAAGTTGGTTCTCCAGTTGATGAATGTGAGAGGACTTAGCATTGCACATGTAAAGAGCCATTTACAAGTATAAATATACAACATTTGTTGCTTTATTCTACCCCAGCGCGAGAAACATTCCACCCTTACGATTAAATTTATCTTAATGTCAAAAAGTGATTGTTGACCAATTTTACATGCATGAAACACTGTTACCATGACATCTTCACAAGGCACGCTCTTCAATGAACAAGTAGTCGCAATCAAAAGGTTATGTAGCAACTCTGGCCAAGGAGATATTGAGTTCAAGAATCTGTTAATGTCAAGGCTTTAGCACAGAAGTTTAGTTAAGCTCCTTGGTTTCTGTTTTGAAAGAGAAGAACGGCTCCTTTTCTACGAGTTTCTTCCCAACAAAAGTCTTGACAACCACATATTTGGTATGCTTGTTTTACTTAATACTGCTAGTAAAGCACAACAAAAGTCTACGAGTTTTTTAGTTTCCTAGTGAATATGTCGTTGTTGTTATTACCATTATTGCTTCAAATTCTGAGTTTTGGTAATTTTGTTATTTTACAGGCCTTTCTCCAGGCCCTTAGTTCTCTAGCTTTTCATCTGGAGCACTTTAGGCTACCATAAGTTTCAGAATTTTCAGGTAACCTTATAGCTACTGAACTCGTTTTTTTTGTTTAAAGGTTTTATTCTGTAATTGAGAGGTGTACTTAGGATTCATCATTCAAACTTTTTTTGTTGTTTACAGAATTTGGTATTTTTGAATACTTATCAGTTTCATTTTTTCTACCCCTTCCCTATTTTCTACACTTCAGCTATATAACACCTGCTATTGTTGTTCCCATCGTACAAGTACTTATTAAATCGGAAGGTATGGATTAATAATTACTAGTTTATGTTGGTGGATTAATAATTACACGAATTGAGCAACACATTACTGTACTTCTGTTCTAGACCAGAATGTTTTCTGTTTTATTTTATTCTGTTCAACTAGCGATTTGGCTAGCTCTTGATTTATGCATTTCTTCAACTTATTGTATTGCATTTCCTATTATTGGTCACTTTCCCGGAAGGCAAATAACAGTTATGATTATGCAAATTCTATCCTTTAGTATTTATAGAAAGCTATATACCTATAATTTGTTTAACATTTTTCATCTCAATGTAACTACTTGTGTTGTTTAAATACTAATGATTAATTTAGTTAGACTCAAACTATTTTATAATGTATAATTCACCTAACAAATTATTTTGGACCCATATATAGGTTTAATTGAAATCATGACTGGCAAATTAAATAAGGAAAATAATTACTTGGTTCAAGCAATTATATATTATATATAACTAATAAAAAATTGTAGTTAATTTCAAAACAATTTTTTTATTGAATATTAGTTTTATCAAGCACAAAAAATGTTGACATTCTAATTTTATAGGTAATGGAAAATCCTTCAGGAGAGATTTTAAGAGTATTTATCGTTATATATGTAAGGGGTCATGGGCCCTGGCAGATAGAGACCAAGCATGGCAAGTTTCTGATACTATTGCAGAATGTTACAGTATTTTAGATATGACGTTAAAGTTAATAATAATTATATAACAATTTATGAAAAAATAATAATATAAAATATTTGTGTTATCGATCTATATTAATAGCATTTTAAAGTTAATGATAAACATAATGAAACTGTTTGAGTGAGCCTTGCATCCTGTGGTCACCTCTGTACAAAGTTTCTGACAATGTGAGGGTAATATATTGGACCAACAGAAAATTTGCCAATCTCATTATATCATATGTACATGTAAGCTTTAAATTATAGATTAGATTTTTCCAGTAGAAGCTAGAACATGATTGCTATATCATAATGAGTTGCCATATTTTTGACCTAATATTCTCTTTTCTTTTCTTCTTATTTTTTCTTGATGACTGGTGCATATTGATCGTGATTTCATTTTTACACATCTCAATTCTAGAAACTTATCACGCAAAAAAAAAGAAGGCATAATTATTATAAACTAGCATTCTCTAATTATGTTGTCATAAAAGATCTAGAGTAGATGAAAATAAGAAAAATAAAGTATAAATTAATTAATCTTGTCAAACACTGTCATATAACATCAACCTTCTTCAAAGTTTGAAGGTAAAAGTAGTTGCTGCTGGAAAAAGTTACAAAGACTCATTTATATCTTCCCTTATCATATAATATAACTTTTTCAGGAGCAACCAAATCAGTTTACGGCCCTGAGCCTTTTGATGTTGGACATGTATTGCAAGCTGATGTTATTTCAGAAAGTGAGCATGTCACAGTTTCAACTGCTGGTCCAATAGATCCAGGTCTGCTTTCAATTTGACATATCCTCATTTGCATTAGTAGTAGTCACTGACAGACATTACTTCGGTACACGTTTCTATTTTAAAAATATAAAGTTGTTTTCTTATATGTTCTTTTAAGATATTGAGACATGTTTTGCTGTGCAGTCATGTTGAGCTTAAATTTCTTCTGTATTCTCATGCAGCTGCTGGTTTGGAAACCTATGTTGAGGCACTTGTGCGCAAACATGATACTGAATTTAACGTATGTTGTTCTGTTCCTTTTAAATTTTATTTACATGCGCGCCTTGTTATGTTGAACTGTTTTTTGACCCAAAGGTGTATGGTTTCATAGGTTGTTGTTATCTTGTCCTTTGTTCTTCACATTTCAAAATAAAGTTTAGAAGTCAAATCTAGTCAGATTACGGTACATGATAATAATATTGTAGTTTCCTTTATTACTTTTTCAGGTAGTTGTAACTCAAATGAATGGTTCACCCCCAACTGAATCTATTCATGTGCTTAATGTTGGAAAGATGAGGATAAAACTCTGCAAAGGAAAGACCACAATTGCCAAAGAATACTATTCAAGTTCAATGCATGTATTTAAAACTGTTGATACCATCTATGTTTAGATTGTGAAAAGCAAAGCAACTCAATGCTCCAACATCTTTCTTGCACTCATTCTGTACATTATGTTAATCACTGTGCTGATATATATACCTTGTGCATTGAATTATCCGATTCCATCTGTGTGCACATGAAAATGCATTTATTTTTGTGCTCTTATCTTCTTCTTTTCTACTTCTAACTTATGTTAAACTGAAATTTGGTTGACCATATTTCTTTGATCTTGTTTTCTTTAGCTTTGTGGTGTTAGAGGGGGTGGACATGCAGCAGCACAGGGAGGTTTTTGGCAGCCAAAGCAAGGACATTCTTTTGTATTAGCTTTTGAATCAAAGAGAGAAAGGAATGCTGCCATCATGCTTGCAAGCAGATTTGCATTTGACTGTACTGAGAGGGAAAAGAGAAGTAAATGAATTATAAAGGATTGTATACTTTATGCTCTGAATTTATGAATGGTTAAAATTATACATTTTGTTTTTTTTATCTTTTTATGAATGTTATAGGAAAATTATAAATAAATAAATTTTAAAATTTTGCCTTTTATACTTTTTCATTCATTTTAAGATTTATGTATTATTATAGAAAACGTAACAATCATAAGGATATTAAAAGCAACATGTGGTTTTAAATTGTAGGCAACATTGCGATTTCAAACTCTTGCAATTATCGGGGATTTTGTAAACCTTTGCCATTATTAAGGGTTTTATAAACCTCCTCCATTACCAGGGGTTCTGTAAACCCCCGCTATTACTTGGGGTTCTGTAAACTTCCACTATTACCAGGGGTTCTGTAAACCCCCGCCATTACCAGGGGTTTCGTAAACCCCCACCACTATCAGGGGTTCTGTAAACCTCCGGAAAGTTGTGCTAATACCAGGGGTTGCTAAAAACCCCCGGTAATATCTTAGCTACGGTGACTCTTCCAGGGGAAAGGAAAACCCCTGGTAAAACCATTAGTGGGGGTTAAAACCCCCAGAAACGCCAAAAATAACCCCTGCTAAAAATAATTATTTTTGTAGTGAGTACCACAAGTATATCTTCTAAAAAAAACATTCGATGAAACAAAAATTTTCAAGTGCAAAATTTAAATTCAAATTCTAATAAAAAGAATACAAGATTAATTTTATTTAGAACAAAAACTGTTTTGTTTTTAAATAATTTATAATCATTGCTTGTAAAATTCAACCATATTAAACGCTCAAACGTGATGCGTATACAATATACTTATATATAAAAGTTGGATTTTTTTTTTTCACGTCCGTTTTTCAATTTATCTTTTAAATATAATTTTCTTTAAATTAAAATAATTATTTTATCAATTTTACATTTAAATCATTGTTTCTTTTAAATTAAGTCAATTTGATCATTTTTTTATTTTAACCATTTTATTGTCATAAATAAAAAATAACACACATGTACTTTTACTAGTTATGGATAATTTTGATTATATATATATATATATATATATATATATATATATATATATATATATATATATATATATATATATATATATATATATAATTAGCAGTATAAAATAATTTATAAAACTACAACTTTAAATTATTTTTAATCATAAATGATCATTGACAAGTCTTCATTATCGAATTAACTATATAATCACTGTTTTGTGTTAAAATAATTTTTTTATTTTAATACGTAAAATGCAATATCTTAATCTCTTTTCAATCATGTAATGAAATAGTCAAAATTAAAATTTTACTTATCCTATACCACCAATAAGCATCATGGGATTTATCTTTAAATTTAAAATCTTTTACTAAATTATAGTTTTAGTCTTTTTTAAAAATTTTATTACTAGTTTACTTTTTCCTAATTTCAATATTTATTTTTTTTAAATCATAAATTCATTTGAATTTATATCTTTTATTTAATTGATTATTTTTTTATAGTATCTTAAATGAGTGTGCTAATTCTAGAACTCAGATAAACTAAAATAACTTGTATGAAAAAAAATAGTTTTTTTAAGTATAAAAACAAAAAATGAATATGAATCAGTAATCTAAGTAACCAAACTATAATTTATTCCAAAAACTACTATTCTACACGTCATTCTAATTAATGTTTTGAAGATAAAAACGTGTAACTATTATTAGCTATATTAAATTTTGTGGAAAATTATCTTAAAAAAACAGAGAAAAAAAATGATCTTATCATAGTGTGCCTAATAAAGTGTTACTAAGTCCATAAGTGATAGTAAACAATGAACTCATGTTTCAAAAGGCCAATTTTGGGTTTCTCGGTTTGGGCCTATCGTGAAGTTATTTTTATGTTTCGAAGCCCAATATTACAAGATTTTTCTTTTTAAGCAACATCATGAGCATGCCAATAGAAACATGTAAGACCTAAATAACACTTTTAAAATAAAATAACAATTTTAAATATGATGAAAAAGATGTTAATTGGAAGAAGTTTGAATTTGAACTATTTTTTCAATTACGTTTTTCTTATATGCTAAAAATTATTTGGAATTTTTTTTTAAAGAGATATACCGAATAGCTCATTTAAAAGTGCATTGCAAATAAAAAATTAAATATTTTTCTAATTTGAATGAAAAAATCTTAAGGGAATATTATATAAGAATTGAGGGAATATTATAATAGTTTATGCTCCATCTTTCATATCCCATATATAAACCATTAAACGAGTAACTACTTTTAGAAATAAATAAATAAAAATAAGGGTTAAATATGTTTTTGGTCTTAACTTTAAGTGAATTTTGAAATTAATTTATTTCGAAACTTTGAACCAATTTAGTCCTTCATTTTTTAAAATATGTGGATTTAGTCATTTTAATCAAATTTTGTTAAGTTTATTTGATGTTTCGTACGCATTTCAGTACTGTATTTGAGTTGTTTATACTGTTTGACACATTTTTGCTTTAATGTTAAGTCAAATACTATTATGAAACGCGCTTGAAATGTCAAATAAACTTAACAAAATTTTATTAAAATAATTAAATTCATGTATTTCGAGAGATAAATGACTAAATTGGTCTAAAATTTTGAAATTTACTAATTTTAAAATTTACTAAACGTTAAAGGACAAAAACATATGTAACCCTAAACATGAAAAGGAGTATATATTTTTAATTAACAAAATTTAAGAGGAGAGAAGTTTTCCCATATCAAAGTCAAAATATAGGAACTGAGGGATTCAAACGAATTATTGATTTGTTTTACCAACAAAAAGATAATTGGAAAAAATAACCAAAATTTTACTCTGTTCGGTTAATTTACAAGTTGTTGGGGTCATAGTTTAGTTGATTGAAAAAGAAAAGATGAAATATTAAGTACAGAAATAAATTTAATTTGTAAATTTTAGAAAATTTCAAACTTTTATGCTGATACAATTATACTCTATTAATAAGAATCATATTTTTTTAGAACAAAACACCCTTTTACATAATTTGTAAACACCAATCTTGTAAAATCAATAATCTAAATAGCTAATTTACTTTCCCAACTTGTATTTTACCATCAATTTTTGTTTCTTAAAAAACCTCAAATAAATTTCGGAACTCTTTAAAAAGTTTGACTTAACTTCGTTTTCATCTCTAGACACACATTGTCATTGTCCCTCAATTTATCGAAAATAAAAAAGTATCAAAATAAAATAAAAATCACTAATTACAGGATCTTAAATCTTTAAAAATAAAAAACAGAAATTTATTTAGGTTTAAAAAAGTGACGTGACAACTAAATACAGTTTCTGAAGGACTACGAAAATTAATTGTACCAATATAAAGTACCAAAAAAATTGGAAATTGGTTGAGTTGAACGTGATTCGATATTTGTTATACAGTTGTGTGTGTATATATATAATGTAGGAAAAAAATAAGGTATAAATATTACGGTGCAACATAAATTAAAGAGGTAGTTCAACAATAGGTGTTAATTAATTACCAGCCAATTATAAGGGTGCACTACTCTCCGTACATACGTATTAATATGTATACTATACACAAATACGTAATATATATATTTATTTATATTGATGGACATAGTTAACAGTACAACAAGAAACATGCATGCAGTTGGGAACACGACAGAACCAAACATAGGTTACATATATAATGCTATTAGCTATCTGTTTCTTGTCAGTTGAACTACTTCAATTCAATTTCATCCTTCCTCTTAATGCTGCTTCTTCTGCCCATGCATCATCGATCCATCCATATACAATTACATTTTTTTTTCTCTTTATGTTAATTATATATATATATATATAAGAATTTTGATTTTTGAGTGTGAATAAATATATCTATGAGATCTCGTATCGATAAATATTAGTTATTAGTGTGAGAGTTTGTTAGGTGTATAGAACGAGTTTCACTGAAACCTTAAGTACTCCTTTTCTGCACCGCCGTTCTTCTTAACGGACACACTTACATGAAACCCTTGTCATGATGACTTTCGATACAAAGATCATACTGCACTCGTCTAAGCTGGTTTTAACCATCGGCTCTGATACCACTTGTTAGGTTTATAAAGGGCTTTCACTGGGGAGAACAACACTAATGAGACATGAGTTCAACCACATAAAGTATTGACACTACTCTCAGCCCAAAACCTTAAGACAATGAGTTTATAGGTCTTTATCCTCATATAGTACTTCACTTTCTCATTTCTAGTCAATGTGAGACTTAGACTCACACTTGACACTTAGACTCACACTTGACACTTGAATTCCTAACAGAGGTAAACTCAAAACCTATTCTTTTTTTTTCAAATTCTTCAAATCAATTTTATATTTTTCGAATATTAATGGGAAAAATTAACTCACAACCTTTCTCGACATCTAAACTTTTACCATTCATCAAGTCAACCTTAAATTAGAATTATATAACTAATTTCTAAAATTAATTTTCATTTAAGAGATGTCACGAATGAAGTTTTAAATTAAATTAGATCTAAACTCTAAAAGAAATTAACATGACATAAATAAGCATGCCTTTATGAACTGTACCATTTTCTTTAGTAAGTAGAACCATAAAAGTGTTTTGTAGAAGACATTGATTATAATCTGTTTATTACAGGAATGTAAATGATCTAATTTATTTAACCACCACCAGGTGAGATTCTATGTTAGTTAGTGATCATTTAAATATATTGTCTAGAAGCTACTCTTCTAAAGAATAATATAATAAAAAAATAAAATTATATATATTTTTAGTGATTCTGCACAAGTTAAATAAATTATGTTATATTAAGTTAGAATTAAATCCTATTTCATAGTATAATAATCATTGTCTTTGTCAGAATTATGTAATAATTAAATTCAAGTTATGCATGCATCCTAAAACATAAAAAAAATCTAATCAAATGAGTTTATTTATAGGTCAAAGTGCAATATTCTTAGGTTTTGAGGAGGAGATTTCGCGGAGTAGAACAAACATCAATAAGATCTGAGCTCAATAACATAAGACATTGACATCATTCTTAACCTAAATTTTTAAGATAATAAATTTATGAGTCTTTATTCTTACATAGTGTTTTACTGTCTCTTTTCTAATCAGTGTAAAATTTAAACTCATACTTAAATTCTTAACGGATATTAATATTAATATTAATATTGATCGAAACACCTCGTAGATTTTATAAAAGAAAGTATTTAAGAAAAGATATATATTTTAGTAAAATTAATTTGTAAAATTAGTGAAAAACAAACAGAAAGATCTCTTAAAAAGATAAGAATGATGATAAAGAAAAGAAGACAATGACTTAAAGAACAAGTTTGATATGAATTAATGGTGAAGAAGAAGATTAATTTAGATTGATGACCTAGAAGTAGCATGCAGGGTGAGTGGTGGAGAAAAACTAAGATACGTTGCAATTTGAGAATTAAAAGTCAACTCAAAAAGAGACAACACGCAATTCATAGTTTGTTTCTTTCTCCTTTTTCATTTTTTCTCTTCAACTACTTCATTTTGATGATGATGGATTTTGTTTTTGAGAATGCAGATAAAAAGAAAAAAAGAGAAAAAAAAAGTGTGGACCATGAAACTTAATTGGTTACTGAATTTAAGAAGTGTTGTTTAAGGCACACGGTGATCACGACCTGCCTCTCAAACTGCCATAGTCAGAGGTTGCTCCCCAATCTTCTCTCTCTTAAAATAAGAAAAAGACCTTTTTAATATAATTAACTCTGCATCTATAATTTTCTTTTCTTCTGTGCACTCAATTTTAAAAATAAATAAATTCATATTTTATGTCATCAATATATTTTATTTTTAAGATTAAATATGTTTGTTTTTCTTTAATTTTAAGTAAATTTTAGAATTAGTCGATTTTAAAACTTTAAATTAATTTAGTTTTTTATCTTTCGAAATTTGTTGATTTAGTCATTTTAATCAAATTTTGGTAAGTTTATTTGACATTTCAAGCGTGTTTTATTATAGTATTTGACTTAACATTAAAACAAAAATGTGTCAAACAATATAAACAACTCAAATACAATTTTGAAATACGTACAAAACATCAAATAATCTAATAAAATTTGATTAAAAGGATTAAATCTACGTATTTTAAAAGATGAAGGACTAAATTAGTTCAAAGTTTTAAAATAAACTAATTTCAAAATTCACTGAAAATTAAAAAACAAAAACATATTTAACCCTTATTTTTATTCATCTTCCACACACACAAAAACCAGTGTATGTAAAGAAAATTTTATAACTTATTCGATAAATTTGTTAATTTTTAAGTACCTAGAAAGTATAATTCCTATAAAAGGCTTATGAGTGGTATATAGGTTTTCATTTGACCTAATTCGTTCACTACGGTAAAAAAGGGTTTATCTAATTTAACATACCAACGTAACTATATATACATGTATATAATAAGTATAATAGTGGAAACACATATTTTATGTGTAAGGTGTTTTAATTTTTTATAACAAAAAAAATATTATCGTTATAATATCATTGAAATAAAAATATTATTGAATGTTTTTTATAAAAAATAATTATACAGTAAATATTTTTTAAAATTTATTATTAGTTATTAGAGTCTAATAGAATAATTAATTAAAAATAAATTGGAAAAGGTGTATACACACCAAAAAAACAACTTTATTAATAGTATAGATCTAATGAATGTTACACGTAATAATATAAAACTAATAAGTCGCATACTTTTTTAGTAGTCTTAAACAAAATAGGTTCTTAAGCATGTTTATAAACAAGGTTATACCTATGAAGTTAAATATTTAAAAAAAGGCTCAAATATATTTTTTTCTCTTAAATTTTAGTAAAAATTGAAATTAGTCTATCTTTAAAACTTTGGATCAATTTACTATTTCATTATTTGGAAATATATGAATTTAGTCATTTTAACTTGTTTTGTTTATTTGACATTTTAAACGTGTTTTTCAATATAATACTGAAGCAAAAATGTGTCAAACAATATAAACAACTCAGACGCTATAATCAAACGTATTTGAAACGTCAAATAAACTTACCAATTTTTTTTTTAAATAACTAAATCTATATATTTTTAAATTTAGAGACTATATTTGACAAATATTTAAAAAATAAACTAATTTCAATTTTGACTTAAAAATTTAGGATAAAAAACATATTTAATCCTTTAAAAAAACTTTCATGTCCGTACTCATTTTTTCATAAATTAATGTTAGTTTCAATAAACTAGTTTAATCGGATCTACTCTCACCTCTATAATATTGATGGTACATAAAAAGCAAACGAACAAAATAATTAGGTAAGTTTTGAGTATAGATTATTACTAATGTTAATGTAGCTCATATCAATCAGACAATTAAATTTTATTTCATAAATTATAAGTGTGAGAAAAAAATATATACCTTTTTCCTATATTTTTTTAATTTTCATCTTTAAAAGATTTTTAAGTTTTTTTTATCTATTTTTTATTGAAGATAATACTTATTACTTTTTTACAAAATAGAAAATTTATTTAATTCATTGATTTTTTGAGAAAATCTTAAACAAGATTGAAAAGAAGTATGAGATTATGTAAAATCATGCAATATTAATTGAAAAAGGATTCTTAATCATTAATATGTTGTGGTTTTTAAAGGAGTGCAAAGGAAAAGTAAATAGATGTAGGAAGAGTTATGAGTGATAGCATATATTTATGTAGTGTTATAATTTGTATTGGTGTGTGCATATATAAGGGTTAAATTTGTGAAACCATAGGGTTTTAATGCTGAAAATGTTCTTCACCAACTGCGTAAATGCTACATTGCTTTTCATAAAAATTATTGAACCAAAAATGGGTGCTGCTTCTGGAATTTGAACAACCAAATGAATAACTCTATCTTCTCCCTCACCACTAAACTTTAAACTGCAATGATTGTCTCTGCAAATCTCTTAATGAATCGTTGAAATTTTCTCTTATTTCTTAATTCAACAGTTGAGTTGATCTTATCAATGTTTAAATGAATCACTTTTTTTGCTTGACCCCTTTGATTAATCATGTCACATGTCAATTAATCTGTTCATGAGATTATGAAGTGAATAAAGTTCTTTCAAAAATATTGATTAATTAAGGCTAATTTCTTATTACTCAAAATTATTATAATTATAATATATAGGTTAGACAAATTTTATATTATATATTAGATCAATTTTATAAGAATAAGATATCTAACTTTTATGTGAATCACATATATCAGCTACATCGATATCTCAAAAGTATATTAATTTTATATTGTTTTGATTAGTAATTTAGTTATATATTTAGGTTTTTAAATTGTTTTAGTTTTCATATTTTTTTATTCAATTGAGTATCTATTTTATAATAGAAATTTAAATAAGTCCTTATTTTTGTAAAAAATAAATAAATTAATATAATTTCTTTTTTTAAAATTGATATTAATATTTTTAGTATTATATATTAGATCAATTTTATAAGATTAAGATATATAACTTTTATGTGAAGCACATTATTTATATCGATATATAAGCTAAATCGATATATGAAAGTATATTAATTTAATTAGTTTTTTCAGTTATATATTTAGGTTTTCAATATGTTTTAGTTCGTATATTTTTTTATTTAATTGAGTATCTATTTTTATAAAAGAAAATTTAATTGAGTTTTCTTTTTTCTGTAAAAGATAAATAAATTAATATGGTTTCTTTTCTTAAAATTGACATTAATATTATTTTTTAAAATACCATATATCAAAATTTAGGTTTTTCACATAAAATAGTGTTAAGGTTGATTTAACAAAACAGACTATATCAAATATTTTTATAAAAATAGAAATTTAATTTAATAAAAGTAAATATTAAGACAAAATCAAATAAAAAATCTAAAATATAAGACTAAATTATTAAGTATCCTTAATTCATTCATACAGTTTTAATCATTAAGTATATGGTTTTAAAGTTGTTATAAATTATCAAACATAATATATAAAAATTTGTAATTAGGTGGTAGGGTAAAATAATTTTAATTATAAAAATTTAGAAAAAGAAAATGAAAGTTTTTTTGTATTACCTTTACCAATATAATAAATTTTAATTTTAAATTCTAAAGATTGATGATATTTAAGGTTTTGTTTTTGTATGTATAATTTTTGACCCACAATGCAAAATGACATGAACAAAATTTTTATGATTATGCATTCATTAATCGGTATTATTTCCATTTTCTCTTTACTATGTTGTCAGACAAACACCGAAAGCTGGTTTATTGAAAACATAGTCACAGGTATAAGTAATTTCATGTCCTTGATTAATTGCATACTAAAGTTTACCAAACACATTATTTTGATTTGACAATATATACTTTTACATGATTCTAAATTTATCAACAATTATTTGTAAATAATAAGAATTGAACACAAATTTCTTGTTAGATGATCTTCAACATTAATATTTTAAACCATAATATTTGATATTTGATGTTTTAGTGTAATAATTATAAATTTCATTAATTTTTTAACATTTTGATAAACTTTTCTCCCATAAATTTATTAATTTGGCAACTCTTGCGTGTAATAAATATTTACACTGCTTTTAAAAAAGAATTATTTATTACCGTTTGCCTTCACTTTGACATTCTATCTTTATTAACGTGTCCGGCCAATCATCCATTAGAAATTAATATAATTAAAACACTCACCTCTCAATGATTACTGTTTTCCTCTTCAAGATATTCTTGATTGGTCTATTATAAGAAAATATTAAATAACAATTAATTTTAATGATTATAAATAATTAATTCTTGTAATGATTAATTTATAAATTAAAATTATTAATAATTAAAATAATTTTTATTATAAATAAAAAATTATAATTAATTTCTAAATCAATATCTAAAATAATTTTTATTATAATTGGTAATATTATTTATCAAAGTTTTGACAGATAAAAGACAGATCTCTAGATTAAGTTTTAAACATATTTTTTTTTATTAAAAATGATCATTATTTAATAATTTTTTTTAGTAATATCAAAACGTAACATATAAATAAGTGAGGATAAGCTATAATTTAAAATTTGATTTTACAAAATAATTAAATTAAAGGTTAAATATTGAAATTAGTTCTTCGTTAAAATTTTTGACAAATTTAGTCTTTTATCTTTAGAAATACGTGAATTTAGTCCTTTTAATCAAATTTTGTTAAGTTTATTTAAAATTTCAAAAGCGTTTTATGATAATATTTGAATTAACATTTAAATAAAAATGGGTCAAACAACATAAACAATTCAAATACTATCATGAAATGCACTTGAAACATCATATAAACTTAATAAAGTCTGGTTAAAAAAAAAACTAAATTCATACATTTCTAAATATGAAAGACTAAATTGGTCAAAAATTTCAAAGATGAACTAATTCCAAATTTCACTGAAATTTGAGGGACAAAAACATATTTAAACTTAAATTAAATTTCAATTAACTTTCTAATATTAAAATGTATTTTCTACTTCAAGATGTTCGATTAATATATATATTTATATATTTATAAGAAACAGATAGCAGTGATGCTTGGTCGTTGGGAGGTAGAGTTGGAAGTGTACGAACACAGCTTGTCTTTCATCTAATCCTTGTTAATTTATTTTCCATTTAAACCATGTTTCTCTTCAAATGTCTTCTGTCATCCATTTTCACTTTTCCTTCTTCAGCTATCCTTGTCCTACTCAATTTAATTCTATTCTTCTATCTATATTTATTTCTTTTGCCTATTTATATAAATCATCATCATCATTCTATTCACTTTAACTCATTTTTTACACAATCCAAAATAACTTCAACAATGCATCTTCCTAATTACCATAATGCATATTTAACAATATTAATTTATCAACAATTAGATTATTGAAACACACATTTTTAACATATCCATAAACCATCCACAATTATACCTACCTGTACCTTCTCTTTACAATAATATTCTATATTAAGCCATAATGCAGATAATTTGTGGAATGTTTGTTGTTAGATTTTGATGAATAGAAATTGTAAAAACCCTAGCATGACCACACTACTACGATAACAAAATAATAATAATAATAATAATGATCAGTGATCAGAGAGAGTTTAATGATGACTTTTGATTTAATGAATTTGAACACAAACCTTTTAACTCAGACACCCTGTTAAATACAAACACATAGGATCCTCTGCCTACAAGTTTTTAAATAATGACAATAAATTCACTTGTTTAAAAGCTTAGATTAAAGTGTGTGTCCAAACTCATGAATACCAGTTTCTTTATTTAGTAATGTAAATAATGATAATAGAAGAATTGGAGCTGGATATTGGATAAACACTTTCCCAATAAGAAACCTAATATAATGTACTACTAAAACTTTAATTCTCTAATTCTACTAATACAAACCCATCAAAATACTTTCATTTTTAAAATATTAAAAAACCATTTACCTTTCATATTTACTATATTATCAATGGACCAAATACTTTTATTCTGAGTTTAAAAAATTCATTCTCATTATTTACTGATGCAGATACAAACAGGATAAATAAGATTTATTTTAATATCTCATAAAAATAGCAAAACCCCCAAGATTTTTTTTTTTTTTAATTTTGTCTCATAAAGGACAGGAGAAAATCTATACAGTCATATCCTTTTTATCAATATATAATTTTGGATTAAGTATGTTTTTAGTCTTTCAACTTTGATCCAAAATTAAAATTCATTTAGAAATGAATGAATATAGTTTTTTAAATCCAATTATGTTAACTTTTTGTAGAACACATCTCCTATAAGATATTAAAACAGAAATGTGTCAAACGGTGTAAACAACTCCGATGCTGACACAAAATATGTTCGAAACGTAAAAAAAAACTTAATATAATTGAGTTAAAATAACTATATCTATTAATTTTTCACGTTTGAAAACTAAAATGTATCAAAGTTTCATATAAGAACTAATTTCAATTTCCCATCAAAGTTCAGAGACTAAAAACGTACTTAACCCTATAATTTTCATCTAATTTTCAAGACATTAGTTGCTAACATAAGAAATAAATAAAAAATGAACTTCAAGAATAGGAGTATTAATTGATTGAGAAATAAAAATATTGATAGTAGTGGTGTAAATATTTTTCACATATACATTGGACTTGTGAAAATAAAAAATGTGAATTGAATATGGTTAATTTTGTCTTGCACAAACATTGATGATGGTAAATTGGCAATGATATATGAAGAGTTAACAAGTTGTAAATTGGGCACCCCACCCACTCGATTCAATCGGAGAGAAATTAAATTGTGATGTAAAAAGGAAGAGGAAAAGTGAGGCAATTAAATGCTTCAGCAATCAAGTGCTGGTAAAGAATAAATGAATGGTAAAGTAGATGAAGTTTTCAATATATTTAAGTTTCAGTTAAAGAGGATATCATTAATATCCTATTCATCATCCATCCATGTGTTCTATTATCTTTCTTTTTTTTTGTTTCTGTTCTTGCATCATCATCATCATCATCTTTCGAATTTGAAACAATTTTTTTAACAAGGGTTTTCTTTTGGCTATTCAATGTTCATCACTTAGTTAAGGAATTGATTAAAAGTAGTAACAGATAAAAACCCTTCATCCATTTTTAAACTCTTGATATTTCATAGTTTTTAAATGTAATTTTTTTTATTTATACTTGTATACTTGAATGTGGAAACAGATATATTTTCCTATATTGTAACGTGGAATAATAGTTAAAACGACAGATATTGGCTAGAAGTATTTTAGATCAAATATATTATTAATTAATAACATTTAGTATTTCTTAAATATTGTATAATAATCTTTAATTAAGGGTCAAGAACTTAGTAACGAAATTAATATATTGAAATTGTAATCACTAATGAAATAATCGAGATTTTGATTCTGGTTTGCCAAACATGGTTAAAAGTAGAAGAAATTAGAATTATACGTAACTGTTTTTTCTGATTAAAATTTTATTTGAAAATACATTTTTAGTTTCTTTATTTTTTAAAACTTAAGGTTGAACTATAATATATAATTGGGTGCAAACTTCATCTAATTAACAAACTGGTTTTTATAATATTGAATTAAACTTAAAGTTCACTTCTTAACATGATATTAGAGTCCTGTGTTAAAATTTACCATAACAATGTTTATTGTTTATTGGGTTTATTGTTCTACCAGTTATCAAATCATCCTCTAATGTTTAGTCTCATGTTTGATATGTATATGTCTTGGTGTGAGGGAATGTGCTGAAAGTTCAACATCGACTAGAGACAAAACTGATTTACAATATATATTTGAATGCAAACATCGTCTTACAAGTCGATTTTGCAATGTTGAGTTTGACTTAAAGTCCATTTCTTAACATGGTATCAGAGCTATAGATTAGAGTCTAACCTAATGAGATTTTGTTTTTTGTTGGACCTATCATTCTTGGGTTAGAGTTTATCCTTTTGATATTTTGTTGTTTGTTGGGATTATCATGCCAATTGTTATCCAATTGTTTCGATTCACCCATTAATGTTTAATTTCACGCTCGATATATATATGCATTGGCGTGAGGAGGTGTGTTGGAGATCTCACATCAACTAGAAATAAGATTAGTTTATAATCTATTAGTGGATGCAAACCTCACCTAATAAATCTGTTGTGTAAGGTTGAGTTAAACTTTAAAATGTTAGTATCAAAAACATGAAACCGTATTAGGATAAGCAAGGGATAATTATCCAGAAATGAGAAAAATAATAAATAATTGTTTATAATTAACTTACTTATTTATATACATCATTAAACATATTCACTCTAGTAACATGATTAACTCTTAGTGGAGACATGTACATTTAATTGAAACTTATAAGAATGTTATTTACAAATTTTTTTACACAATGGTATCTTTGTGATTGAAAAAAATAATGTAATTGCTAAAAAATATTTTATTTTTAAGTAATTTTCATAGAAGTAATTGTAAAAAAATTATATAGAAAAAAACATTGTTTTATGTTTTTTAAATAATTTTACTCAAATATTAGCAACCAATTATTGTTTTATTAACAAATATTTCTTTTAAAAGAAAAAAAAAAACAAACATACCTAATATAATCATATCACAAGCACATGCATGGAGTAATTTTACAAAGAAAGAGGTAAAACATAGGTTAATTTGTATAAGGGATTAATTTACTTTTTATGTTACCGATACGAGTCCACTTTTTAAAAAAAATACCAATAGGGGTTAAGTCATGTTTCGATAGATAATTTTATTTTGAAGTTATCATTATTGAAAATTTCAATCTTAAAAATACTAAAATCGTATTGACGACTTTAATATGAATAGCATGGACGATTTCAAAATGAAATCGTGCATACAAAACACGTTTTAACCTCTATCCGTAATTCTTTTAAAAGCAGACTGAAATAGGTAATGTAAAAATGAAATTAACCTAAAACATAATTTTTTTGAAGTGTTTGGCAAGAGGAATTAGGTTGGGATGGCACCATGCAATTAATTAACCTAATTTGTTTCCTTCTCGGTGTGTGAGATAGATAAACCATGTCATTTCTGCTCTGTGTGCTTGTTGGGGTGACATGAATGATCTTCTTTATCATCGTCATTGCTCGAAAGTGACCCATCAACACCTTCTTCAAAACCTTGGAACACTCGATGGTTAATCTTTTTTTTTTTTTTTTTTCTTTTGATGTATACAACAGATATTGGTCAGACTTCATCTGAATTTAAATCACTGAGTGTTCCATTGCATATTGAAACTGTTTAAAAGAAAAACAAGATTTTTTATATATGAAGTCATTTAATGGCTGGTGCCCTAGCCAAATGCTTGTAAAAAAACAACAACAAAAAATGATGAAATGATTGATAAATGATAGAGAAATAAAGAGAGAGAAAAAAAGTAGCACTATAGAAAATTTCTTATAATAAAACTTTTTTGTTGGAATCTTGTGTCTAAAAGATTTATATATGTTGTTGTAAATAATTATAAAAAGATAAATAATCATTTTAGTACAAGAATTATTGAAATGTTTTATTTTTAGTATAATAAAAAATATTATTTTAATATAAAAATGTTAATCCTGTTAATTTTATTTAATATTAAGATAATTAAACATATATTTCGCTTTTAGTAATTAATATATTTGTATAATAAAAAAATTAGCGTTAATATGCATTAAGTTTTGTGTTTTTGATTTCTAAATTAAAATCACCATTTCTAATGGTTTTTTCAAATTTAATTACATATTAACATAATTTTGTTTAATACATAAAAAATTATTAAAGATAAAAAATGTGTTTGATTATCTTAACTATGAAGTGAATTAAAAATCTTATTACTTGACTAGCACTCAGTAAAAGAAAAACATTAATTATCTTTCTATGTCTCAAAACACAAACTCAAACCATATCGAATATTTGTTAAGCATAATTTATACACCCTTTAGCCTTGTCTCTAATTTATAGGTTGATGCTTCATTATTTATTTATTTATTTATTATTATTATTATTATTATTAAAGAAAAGGAAAAAAATAGAATCCAAAATTGAATGAGAGATATGTTAAGTAAATAATTTTAGAATTTTGGGATCCAACCAGTTCATAAATATGAATTATTAAAACAGGTAAATAATGTGTAGGTTTGCAGGTAAAGTCATTAAACATTAATTTAACAACACAGGAAGTTCAGTGCAAATAATCAATGAAAGACCCAATCCTAATGTTGTAGTTGTGAATTGCACTCTCAAACTTTAAGTAAAACTCAATATAAAATCTTCAAGAATAAAAAATGGACATAAATTAGCACTCTCCTTTTTTAATATATTTGTATTATTATAATGATAGTTAAAGAGTGAATTGTTTTTAAAAGAATTCAATATGCATTTAAAAAAATACATCTGAAGATTTTGAAAAACTTGTTTAAAGATTATATTGATAGTTCTTTTCGTTGGTTTGTTCTCTCTAATATCGTACATACACACACACACACATATATATATATATATATATATATATATATATATATTTTTGTGTTTTACTAATGAAACTCTTGACTATGATTATATTGGAACTAAATAAGTACAATTCTTACAATTTAAACGATTGCAAATGTAAGTTTTTTAAAATAATTTTATGATTAGAACTTTTTTTATAAAGAAATTAGTCATACGAAATTATAATATTTGAAAATATATTTCTAAAATATGAAGTCACAAAATTTGAAAATATTTTAAAAATTTACAGAAATTTAATGAACTTCATGAAGTTATAAAAAATATAAGTAATATCTTTATTATTTTAGTAAAATATATCTTTACCCTATCTAATTAAACTACGGTGTGTTTTAGTAGCAATCATCGCTAACATTATATGATAAATAATTTAAAAGTGATACTAGATCATCATTATAGATAGTAAGTAATTTTGTTATTTGTTTTCTAACATGAATCTCTTATTTCAGGAAGCAACAAATTATTATCAAATAATATTATTATTTTGCCAAATTAACATATGTAAATACATAAATAAAAAATAATAATAAAAATAAATAAGAGAAACATAAACTTAAACGCAAAAAAATAAATAAATGGAAATACGTAATTAAAAGAGTCTCATCACCACATTTCGTTCAAAATAGTATAACCTATATTGTATTTCTTTTATTGACAAAATAAAGTACAAGAAATTAAAATTGTCTTACACAATTTAATGTTTCTTTTAATGTTTAATACCACTAGAATTTTAAGGAAAATTATATCAAAACTGTTTGAATTCTACCCATAATGTTTTTGTGTATTTGCATTACGACTATTTTTTAATATCTAACTTTCATTACTTTATTTGTAAAATATAGTGTATATAATATATATTATTCTTTTAGGTTAATTTAAATTTTATTTATTATTTAATATATTGCAAAACATTAAAAATACATATCTTTAAGTAGCAGTTTTAAACATGATTTGATTCCGAGGTGGGATAAAACATTATTATTGCCCAATAACTTAGCTATTGAATTAGTGGTTAGGATTTTAAAATTCATTGATGGAGATTAATTAATTGATGATTTGCAGAGATATTAGCATAGGCAGAGAGCTCTGTAGCATGAAAGGGCAAGATTAATGAAAGCAATTAAATGCTTGAAACGAGTCACTGAAGCATCAAAGTATTTGTTGGTAAGTGAACAATAAATAGGTGATGATGATTAGTAACTAAATCATTTGGTGGTGAAAAATATTTTGAATGTGAAAGTTTCATTAAAGGGCCATATAAATTACTAGAATTATGTAGATTTAATTATGGTCAATATAGCTACGTTTTTAATTTGGTCTATCAAAGTTTCACTTTCTAATTTAATAGGAAATATCTAGCAACCACATTCAAGTGATTAAGATGCCAATGGTGTCTTTTAGAGGACAACACAAGTTCATGAAGAATGTTCACTTCAAATTATTCAAGTCAAATTAATTAGATTATCACAATAATTAAAAACAGCATTTAACTACTTATGACTTGTGAATGACTCTCCAAATGTGAGTGCAATTAACACAATGAACTATATTTTTGGCTTCAATGTCTTCAATGCTTCCTTTTTTAAGTTCTTGTTGTTAGAGAAAAATGCATTGAATTGAATATAAAAATGGATTGAAAATGAGCAAAAAATAATATAACTTTAATGGGTTTTATATATTCTCTTGGATGAACTAAATTTTTTAACAATATAATTATTAGGTAACTACGATTTTAATTTTCAATTTTTCGAAATTAGTCCTACTTATTATGAAAAAAAAAATCTTAAGAAGTAAACTTTAAACTTCTTTCAACCATACAAAATATGAAATGTGAGGTTTACACTCACTTATATACATAAATTCGTTATATTTATAGTTAATGTGTGTTATCACGAAATGGCAAGTGCACTGGTTAACAAGTGATGAATGTCGTTCTCTCTCAAGAGACTTATGAAACATATGACAACTCTTACAATCCCCAACTTAATTAAACAACAAAGTCACAAAAACAAAAATAAACTCTTTTTGTATTTTTATCAAATAGTTAGTGTGCAACAAAAATTTAACATAAAATATTTACAATTGTCAATATTAGATTTCATTCACTTTTGAAGTGATAAGGTGATTGAAGTAACAAGAGAAAAAGGTCTTGGGTTCAAACCCCCTACTAAAAATTTGGAGAAATAATGTTGGTTTTTTGGATTTAAAAAGGAGAGCGGGAGAGGTTGGGGGTTGAACTCCGCCCACTAACAAAAACTAACAATTAACATTTATCCATAAAAAGAAATTCATTTGATAGTAACCCAGTAGCAGGCAACGCAATAAATCCAACAAACAATAAATCTTTTAATAACAAACGACACAATAGGCCAAACAAATACTAAATTTCGCTAGGATCATATCATTTTAATAAATGAATTTTTAAACCTAACTCAGTCTTACAAAACTAATTTATAAAATGATTTACAATCACTTATATACCATAAACTTATCTTATTTCTAATTGATGTGGGGTCTCCAACAAACTCTAATATAAAATAAAAGGTATTCCCAACATTTTTAATTAAGAATGAGTGATACAATAATTCATCAAATAAAAGATAAATAAAAATAAAAATAAAAATGTAGCAAATACATCAACCTAGATGGCAACTTAAGAATTACTAATAAGTTATAATTCTTGAAGAAACAAAAACGATTTTAATACTAACCTTGAATGATAAAAGTTTGAATCAAACAATATTCTAACACATTACACCAATGTAGATTTGTCTTGAAAGGATTATTACAGCAAAAACCTTGTGAACACAATTTCAACTCCACTAAAGAGTCATGAACAATGGTAAGAATCTAGCCATTTATTCTCAAAACATAAGAAATGATAAATGTTCCTTTACTATAATAGTAACCCTTACAAAACAAAGATCATTATTTTTTTTGCATGTGTCGTTCAAGACTGAAAAATATGGGTGATCATGGATTGAATTTTTAAAGATTCAATCCAGATCCATTTTAGATCCAAATAATTAAATCAGATTTTGGATCCAAATTCATTTTTCCTACAGAACTAGTTTTTTTTTAATCCAGATCCAAATATTTCGATCAAATTCAAAATCTATAATTTATATATTACAAAAGAAATTTAAATTGAATATTCTAAAAGTTGTGTTGTCAGGGTCGACTTGGTTGAATTTGGCCAAATTTCGACCAGGGTCGACTCAGCCAAAATTTCAGTTGGAGTTGAATTTTAGTCAACCTTCAGTCAGAGCCAACTCGTCTCGACCTTGAGTCATGTAAAAATTTAGATTGAATATTTTGAATTTTCTATATTTAAAAATTTGGATTCAAAGAATGGATACCCAATCCAAATAAAAATTATAAAATGTAGACAATATTGAAATTGAAATTTAATAAAATGGATTGAATTTTTAATAAAATAAATTTTAAATTGATTAAAATTTTAATAAAATAATTTTTAAATGGGTTGGACCGGAGTAAAAGTAAATTAGATTAAAAATAATACTTTTTTCCACCACTTAAAAAACGTAAATTTTATGATGAAACAATGTATATGTAATTTTAAAAAGTTATAATAAAATCTAGTAAGTCGATAATTAGCGAAAGGAAAATAATATTGTCATTAAATTCGGTCACAAATTCATTGAATGTTTTACAAGATGGGTTGCACACACATAATTTAATATCCTACATTTCAATTTCATATGTTTGTTGTGCTTTAAGATACTACTATCAAATTCAACAACACATAACACCATCTCAATGATATCTCCATCTCCTAGTTTACAAGACCATATTTTAGAAAATTCTCCATATTTTTTATAAAATCGCTTAATTATATTTTGATAAATTAATTATTTTACCCTAAAATATCCTTAATTAATTGACATACTTTTACCATATACTTTTATAAATTACTAACATGTGACCTAAATGTTGGAGAATAAGAATAGACACAACCGTCGTCGGTTTGGTTTTAAATACAATAAATTTGAAAACAATAATATATATTACTACAAAAATTATTGATATGGATTAAATTAAGTTAATTTCTCAATAAAGGTGTAATAGAAAGATATATATTATTCACTCGGGATTTGCATAATTAAAAGTTTTTTAGAAGATTATAAAAATAAAAACGTATAAAATTTAAAACTCCACACTTATTTTGTAGAGATTTGAGAAAAACAAAAAGAGGTTCAATCTTAGATTAATCTAAAAGAAGTGGGTACGTTGTGTTTCCTTTTATGTGATAAATTAAGAAAAATAATTAGGAATCTCTTAACGATTTTTATAATCTAAGTTCTTTTATATGTTAAGATATGATGTCAAGACCTCTAACTCAACTTTCAAATAATTAAAGTCATTAAGATGATGATTATGTCATTACAACATCATTTGGAGAAGCATCCCATGTAGTTCTGCCTTCTACATGAAGTTTAGAATAATTAATTTAAGAGACATAAACCTCCTAAATTCACTATATGGCTTAATACTATATAAAAAAAAATGTTTATAATTATGATTTCTTTTTCAAAATTAATCTTAAATAATAAATGTAGAACCAGAATGATAGTAACAGGATTTTAATTTTTGAATAAAAAATAGTTAACTGTAACATTTAATATTTGAGCTAAAATAAGCAAGAGTGTATTAGTGTATAATAACTGAGGTAAAAAAAAATTAAAAATAGTCCTTTGAAAAGGATAAAGAAAATCATAAACAATTATATTAGTGATGAAGGGGCTGATAAAAAAAAAAAATAATAGGGATGAAGGTATAAATACGTATTGAATTGGAACAAACAGATTTTATAAGAATTGAAGTGTGACTCAACCAATTAGAACAATTATTTTCTTATTGATCTAACCCATATTCTAATTTCTAATAAATTGTGGTAAAAATGAAAATATATTGTTGTACGGAGGTAATTCAACATAGATAATGTTTTTAGAAATAGCTTAAAGATTAATTAGTTTAGATGTGACATAATTTTAAATTTTCGGTCTACATAAAATAATTGGAGAAAAGTGATAAATAAAAGGGTTAAATATATTTTTTATTTTTAAATTATTGACTAAAATTATATTTCGTTCTTGTGAGGTTTGTTAGATATCTTTTGCTTACACCATTTCTTTTAAATGATGATTGGTTTTCTATTTAGTTATAGTTTGCTTTGATCATTCAAATGTGTATTAAAAAAACATATTGAAAGCTTATAAACGTATGTCATTTGTAAACAATAATTTGCATTAACTTAGACGTTGTTATGAAATTATTATTTGAGATATTTTAGTTATTATGAAATTTGCATCTACTTACGAAATAAAATTTGACTTAATTATATATTATTATATAAAATTTCTGACATTAATCATCTGGTCTAGTTTTCCTTTAAGCATTTGATGCGCTTAATATCTTTTAATGCAGACAATTTTATTTTTTTTGGTTATGTAGAATAGAGTGAATTATATTTGATATAATATTATGGGAAAATGAAAATTGTTTTGATTTTTGTGTGTTTGGAGGAATTGATGATAGTCAAAGAATTGAGATACTTGTTTAGTCGGGCAACCCAAGACACGTGGGGAGGTGTGCCCTTCCCTCTAATAGGTTTGGCGGCAATGGACTTTTAATACATTCCTTGACTTCAAATTATCCTAATCTTTACACTAATTTAATCACATCTATAATATTTTTTATTTATTTTTTTAAATAAGCATAGTATACGTAGTATCTAAAATTGATGAATAGATATAAGTTGTGCTTCAAAAACTTTCAGTGGTCAGAGTTATACATTCAGAAGTATTTTTTTATTAATTATAATTTTGGTTTCTATTAATTATTGTTTAATGATATGAGTGACACTGTAATATGTTGTAATATTGATAATTATTATTTTTTATTTTATTAATTGATGTACTTAGCACTATTGTTAACTTCGGCCATGATGGGTTCTTATTTAAAATCATTACTTCTTATATATAATATAAAATCATAAAGTTACTCATTGAAATATTAATTAATTCCATTTTTTTTAATTAAGATCAGATATCAGTTTTTGTAAAACATCACCTTTCAAGTTCATTAGTCAAACAATATGCTACCCGAATTAGTTACTTGATTTTATTCACCAAACTTTATGGTTACTTTGCCAAAGGAAAATAATTTGAAATATTTTTGCAAAAAAAAAATGGTATAAATTTTTTACAAATCATTATTTATAACAAAATTTACAAATATTATCTGAAAAAAAATTCGAAAGAGAATTGACAAAAATTGTGTATTTTTTTAATTGTGAAACCACTGTTTCAATTAGCGATATTTTTTAATAAATAAAAATAAAGTCAATTTAAAATATATAAATAAAAATAATTCTTATTTTGTAGATCAATTTTATAAAAATAAATTAAACATAAATTTATTTTCCGATATAATTATTTGTTGGACTTATCATTTTGAAATGTTATGGGTCATTTATAAATATTAACTGTCACACATGATTTTGTTGATGGTTTAAAAGAAGATTAATTTTTCATTGCTTAGTTAATACTTGGCACGTGGTTTGAAATGCAGAGTTATTTCTCGCTAATTTGATAATAATGTACGAGTATACCGGAATTAAAACATGTACCTTTAAGGGTTAGAGTAATTAATGTTGATTTTTCTTAAATGTACACTCATATTACTATTCAATTACCAACAAGATTTATAAAAAAATTGTCCATGCAACATTTTTTTTCTAAATTATTTCTACGTGTTTCTTTTCAAAAATTATAAAAGATACATTTAATCATTTAATTCTTTTATACAATAACATATAAATCGCATAGGTACACCTAAAATTTATCCTTTATAAAATTTGAATTTAACCCTAACGAATTATCATTTTTTACGTTCAACATAGAAATATTTAATTGAAAAATTTGCATTTGTTTGGTAATTTGCATTTATCGTATTCACAAACTCTTTAGGTATTCATAAATATTTGTTATGCACGTTCAGACCTAGGAAAAATAGTTGAAGAGTGTTGGCATGACTTTATTGTAATTAACATGCTCTACAATGAAAAGAATAGAGTGAAAGTATTGGAATTCGAAATTTTTTTTAAAATGATGACAAATAATAAACTTATGAATAAAAAAATGTATATCTCACTTTGTAATGTTTATTATTATATTAAAAATATTCTATCTCATTTATTTTAAACATTCTACGTTGATTCACAAATTAATATAGGTGTTATTAATATAAAAAGTAAAGTGAGTTAGAAGAAAAAAATTTAGTAATTGATGTTCAAAATTTTACTTTCATGTCAATTAGATGAAAAAAATTAATTGACGTAGAAAATTTTACTTTAATGTTAGAAAAAAAAGTTAAATGTTACTTTTAATATTGGTAGCAGACATAATCAATATGATGGGTGTTGTATACAGTGTTTTCTTTTTTTTTCTTTTTAAACTAATTTGATTTAAACGTTTTCTCATGTAATAGGAAAAACAGTCGCACAACTAGACAATGATATCGACTCTATGTTATTCATAACTGAATCAATTCTAAAATTTTCTTAAACTAATAAATAGAATTTCAAGAACACATGTAAACAAAAAATCTTAAAATGAAAACATAACTAACGATTTATAACGATCTTAAAATGGGTTAATATGACGGATCAACCTAGCAATATGGGATGTGTTAAATTGACATTTTCGATTTGGAAGTCTCATTTCACCGTTTCGCCCATTCTGTCAAATACGGGTTAGTCCGTCACTGATTTGTTGATTTTTTGTTAATTAAAAAAAAATCTTTTATATTATATTTTTGTAAAGATGTAAAAATACAATATTATTATAATTTAAATTATTAAAATTTACAAACTAAGTTCAAATTATAGGTTATAATAGAGTAATTAACGTGTAAATATGATAATTATTTTAATTTATTTAATTAAAAATTTAATTAATCAATTGAAATTTTAGAAAATATTTATACGATTAAATATGTTTTAAATATTTAAGAATATATATAAACAAATTTTATAAATAAAATGTTAAAAATTTTAAATAAATAAATAAATGGCAGGCCAGTTTGCCCTGTGACATAATGGGTTGTAATTCTTGATCCGTTTTATATAGGGGTGGCAATGCGGGCCGGCCCGTCCCGTTTAGGCCTGCCCCGCATAAGGCCCGCATATCGCGGGCTGGCCCGCCCCGCCCCGCACATTTTATGCAGGCCGCATACTCTGGCCCGCCCCGCATACACGTTGGCTCGCGGGCCGGCCCGCTTTTTTTTTTTTTTTTTTATTTTTTTTTTTTTTTTTTTATAAAAATTTTATTTTTTAAAAATTTGGAAAATTTAAAAAAT